>Ga0210059_1009723_pt1 | contig 14961 bp, 9 predicted proteins | sample Ectturendosymbi2_FD_188042 | JGI IMG/M metagenome (GOLD analysis project Ga0210059, IMG submission 188042) | Ecteinascidia turbinata endosymbiont from Florida, USA - Sample 2 (SPAdes) (version 2) | ecosystem: Host-associated > Tunicates > Ascidians > Unclassified | place: Key West, Florida...
TTTCCACAATAAATAAATGCATTCGAAATTCTGTACATTTTCCGTTACAATGATCAAGATTAGCTTTTTGCTTGTCCAAAATGGCGTTGTTGTGCGAATATGGGTTTTTTTGGTGTGCAAGCTGGGTGTGTTTGAAATCACTGAATGGGAGCCCTCCACGTGACTGTTAAACACAGAAATCTTGGCAGGTAACGCAGCAAGACAGTGATGCTGCTGATAGCTGTAAGCTACGTATAGTTTTATACTGTGTGAGAAGAACCATGAGTAAATCTGTAGCAGTGCTTCCACAAGTTGGAAAATCCATTGTTAATGTGAGACTGTGATCAACGTGGCCGAGTGAATAGCTTAATCAAACGACCCTTTTGCAGGCTTCTTTTCACACAGTATAAAAATACGTGGCTTGTTAGAATACGTCTATGCAAACTTGTGGGAATACGTCTTTATCGTTAAGGTCTAGTTCTGACTTCTTTGTGAGCGCTAAGTGCAAAACTGTATTTGCCGTGGCGAGTTTTCGTAATTTATCTGCTCAGTTTTTTAAACCTGCGTGGTGTTCTAACTTTAGTAAGTTGTCCGATAGTCTTGTCAACATATAGTTTTACTTCTCATTGCTTGAAACAGTTTTGCGAGAGTGTCTAACTTTCTTGTCATTTCACCGCTCATATTTGTTCTGGCAGTTGATTATTTTTTAAATTATGACTTATTTGTTGAAAATGCTCGAAAAAATGGATATTAAGCAGTTTATGAAAAGAAAAAGCATTTCTGATAGCCGAAGTGTAAAAACATTTCATGCTAAATAATGAGAATGAGGTTCGACCGGCACAGACTAATGGGGTATAAAGGGTAGAGCGTTTTGTGAACGTCCATTTGCATTGTATTGTTAGCAATCTGAATAGGATAAGCAAAGTTTCGACATTGCTCCCCCTGGAAAATTTTCTACGGATGCCCATGGATGCACTGATTTCAATCTAATTCTTGGGTCATAAAGCTTGGTGCTGTTGGGTTCAATTCTTTTAAGTCACTCGACAACGATAAATGCAAGTTGTCAGTTTCTTAACCTATATGTTAACGCAGTAATCAAAAAGCTCTGCAATTTTGACGGGTGGTGTACAGCCTAAAAACATGAAAAAACAGAAAAGGAGTGTTTTGATATTCAAGCGCGAGGCCCCCAAAAGCGCGAGGCCCCGGGCATTTGCCCGGTTTGCCTTATGCTTAATCCGATCCTGGCCACGATATTGATTTTACTGGGAACTACCAGGTGTTTTTGAGCGGTGGCCATGCTGCTGGGATGGTAGATACGTAAGTTGAGGGATACGGATTGTTGCAGTTATAAACTGGATTAATTTGATTGGACTCAAAGCAGACATGGGGTAATCGAAATCGTCTATCGTATTCGATTACAGTTTTTTGAGTAGTCGTAATCGATCGAATTAACCAAAAATGATTAAATTGCCAATTTAATCGTAATCGGCGATTACTTTCGCGATAAACTTGGTAATCCTCACCCAACATCACTGTGCGATGAACCGCGGTTGTGGTGGCTGGGTTTCGTCCTCTATTATCGTTTGTTATGGTTATGTTTCAGAGGAGGCTATTTACCCGTCTATGTGGTTTTAAGTCCAGGTGGGGGCAAGAACAGCGTTTCTAGCTAATTCTCGCTTTGTTCCAGGTAGCCTACCTGTTGGCCGCCAGAAGTAACGTAATGGGTCTAGTGAGACGTAGCATCAAAAATAGGAGCTCTTCTTAAAAATGGGTTCACACTTCGGCAACAGAATAGCGGGACATTACGAGCAGAGGTGTTCGTTTCATTTATATACATATTCAGAGTGAACTTATGAATGTAAGTGCTGGAGTAGGCTATGTATACAATTAGTACATTAATTTATATACAGTAAATTAATCTCAGAGGAACAAGGTACTTTAATCCAAGTCGAAAGTACCTTTCCACAACACTTATAAGTAGCATGTCAATCGTGATCCAGCAGATACTGGTAAAAAAAACTCAACAAAACCTGTGAGGTTTTGCTAACCATTCACTATTGGTCCAGTAGACAGATGCCCCGCTAGAATGGCATCACTGTTCATTTCATTTCAAATTAGAAGCTGCACAATGCTATGTTGGCTTGCAGACGATCGTAACCCGCATTTGGAAGAAATGGTCAGCAATTTTGAAATTACAAACAAACGAATTTTCAGCGTTGGTGGACGAATGTTCAAGCCTGATAGATGTCGATTGCCTGATAAAAGATTTGAAGCGTTGATGTTTATCAACTGTAACAAAGATTTTAAACAATGATTGTATTTTTATTTAATCAATATTTTTTTTGTTAATTTTTGTGACGGCAGTTGGCGGCAGGCCGAAGCCTGAATTGTGCTTCTTTCCGGGGTGGTTGAGGTGAACGCTCTTGCCCAGTGGCTGACTGGCTGTAGATCGAACACCCAATCTTCCGATTGAGAAGCGGACACTTTATCACTGAGCTATCGCCGCCCTTAATCAATATTTTAAAGTGTTTGTTGCAGTGGTGTAATTGACGGGGGGGAAGAGGGGCGATTTGACTCTCCTGGCCAGCTAAATGTACAAACCACCCCCACTTAGCCTATATTTCGGTTTTAGTATCGTTTTAATAGGTTTTTAGTACGGTGTCGTCGTTTTGCGTCTTTCGGAGTATTTTCCGTTTATTTGTTGTTTTAGTACTGTATAGCCATCCACACTAGGATTCACCATCGTTTCTGAAGTTTTTTTCTGAGTGTTGACTAGTAGGTCCCTTACAGAGACCAGTAGACCTCTTTCAGCAAAGTTTCTCCTCTAGCCCAAACCTCTAGTTACGCCACTGGTTTGTTGACTGCGCGAACATCTCAGTAAACAATCAATGACTTTTTTCTTTTTTCCGTTGCTTGATCCTTACAGATTAGTAATTTCGTTTATTGCATTGATTCATATCGTATGTTGTCTGAAAATATACTTACATAAAACTATGCAAATGTTTTGTTTTCTTTCTGAGGATGTATCAAGACAAATGTGATCACGTTTGTAATCGTGATTACTTACAATGTAATCGTAATCGATTACATTGTGATTTTGTTTCTTCGTAATCGTAATCGAGGAGGTGGCAAGTAATCGTAATCGATTACATTTGTGCTGTAAACCCCCTGTCTAACTCAAAGTGTATTTTTTTAATTGTTCAATGTGTGGTGTTAACTGCAACGTCTCTATTGATATTTGGATTTATTTGTTATTCACTATGGTGTTCATTTGTATTTTGTTGTTTTGCAAGAAGTTGTGGGTGCAGTGACTTAATGACAGCTACGGCCGTCGCTTCCTGTCCTTGTATTTCTGATAAAGTATTTTGTGCTTGGTCGGGATGCAGAAATAAACTGAACTGAACTGGGTTATTGCACATACGTGAGAAGCTCCTGAAATAGCCAGACTACTCACCAATCCGATAATTTATTAACTCATCCAATGCAATTCACAGCAGTATCAGTGGTTGATGTGTTAAGAAGAATGTTGCTCGAGCAATTCCCAATGTGAAGCACCAAAATATTGATTATAGTTGTCATTGAGTAGTTTAAAACATCAAACGGTTTGCAATTGTTCAATGCACGACTTTGCACCCTTATAGGCTGCCAAAGATTATTGCTGACAGTTGCTTTGTACTGTAGATTTATGAATGTGACTGGTCTCGAATTTCGAATGATTGTTTTTAAACACGCGTTTTGTGTTATGATCCAGCTAGACACTATTGTCCTCCGAGGTGTCGATGTCGCTCTGAGGGGCGTGGAGCCAGGTACGCTGTCATTGAAAGTGTGCTTTGAGTGCATCCACAAGAACATGAGTTTAGCGAGAATATTTGGCGTCGCATGCAATCGCAGGAGATCAACAGCGATAGGTTTGTTCCGAACCATTTTAAAGGTGTATATTTAAATTGTTCCAGTTGCAAACGGAGGTGGCTGTTGTCTCACACTGTCATTTGCTCATAGTTGAAACAAGTTATTTCAGAAGTGCAGCGCACAATACGGGAATCAGACAGAAAATCTACTTGCTACATGGGGGTGAACAAGTCCGCTACTTCCGTAAAACTAAGCAAAACAGGGAAGCGGAACTAGAAAACTTGCTCATTAGGAAGTATATTACAGATACGTACCGTAAGTAGTACTTTGCTAAGGAAATGAAATACAGAAAACATGCACATGCACAAGAACGATGCTAATAGTGTAGGCGGTATCTGGAAAAGATAAAAGCCTCAAAGTTTTTATGTAGGGCCGCAGAACAAAATGTGCGGAGCTCGCTTCCAGTTGTTTAATCATACATTGGAGATTCTAATCACTTGAAGAATAGTTTGCTTTATAATATTCCCAATTCGGTGTTAGGAAAGCTGAGAGCAGAAAATTGAACTTCTGCGGAATTCTTCAGAAATACCAGAGCAGGGGCGGACCCAGCCGAAAAGGTTAGGAGGGGCGATTTTAGAAATATTTGGTAGACAAGTCTCATAACGGCTTCGCTACTGTAGAGAGATGAAGTATACTTTACAACACTGCTGTGACCAGGGATGTAGTGCTATCAAAAGAGGTGTGGGAACGCACCCAAAAACCTAGCTACTTTAAAACACCTTCGAATTCATTTTGAAGCAAAACACAAAAAAGGTGTAGGAACGCCGTTCCCACGCGTTCCCGCCCCACTATACCCCTAGCTGTTACAAAACAATAGACGGAGAAATGGTTTTATATCGCGAATGCTGTTTTCCGAATTGTACAAAATTTTAGTGAATAAAGTTACTTTCGTCGGTTTTAGGGGGGCGATCGCCGCAATCTCCCCCCTGGATCCGCCCCTGTACCGGAGTATAATTAAAACTTCTCAAAGATTCGTTTCAGAAGTATACAGAGAATATTACCTTTTTTGGACATTGCTAACGAGCAATAATGGATCTTTTACTCTTCTTGGAAAAGTAGGCAAGTCTAGATTTTGAAAAACACCTTTAAAATAATTCTCGCACGTTTTTCAATTGCGTTGTTAAAACACTTTTTAATTAGCTTTAAAACTTCCATATTCAAGTATGTCATGTTGTAGTCCAACACGGTGTTCAACAATTTTTCAAAACAGCCAAATCGTATGGTTAATCATTGTTTACTTGAACGTTTTGTTGCCAAAAATTTGCTTGCCCTAATCTTTTCTCTTCAGAACTTTTATTTCCTGGAACTTACTTCACAGTTTGATATACAAAAAGGTCTTGTCCTTGTGCATTCTAACATTTGTTATAAATAACAGTGATTTCCAGCAGATTTGATAAATCACAATCCTTACGTTAAAAATGTCGGGAATTTCTGACGCAATTAAGCTGAGAGAATTCACCGACAGGCATCCTCAAATTAAACTAGAAGAAGTAGGGAAGCTGAGGTAAGTACTTCTATTTACTGGAAAATTGTTGACTGCAAATGCCAACTTCATCGATTCGTCCATTGCGAGCAGAGCGCCCATCACGGGAAAAACTGTGCTGGGATTGTACGTTGGCGAAGTTGGAAGAGTACATCCTGACGATCCGACCAGGTGAGAAATACGTAACGCAACAATTTCTAATGAAACTCTTCTTATTTCCTGTTGTTCACTCATATCTTGTGTCGAGGCAGGTGTTTCTCTCTCATCGCGGTGTCTTACTCGGACTCTGGAAAATTGAGCAACTTTTGTAGAATGTATGCGCTGTCGAGCAACTTTCGTAGAATGTGTGCAAGTATTGCCATTTTTGCCAGCTGAGGTAACTTATTACCATTTTTGCCAGCTGGGGTAAATTGTTTTTCCTAGGATTTCCTCGGGACATTTTGCAGGTTGTTGCTGATTGCTACTAGAGCTCCTTATATTCTTGGTACTACTCTGGCTTTGAGTTTCCACATTCTCTCTATTTCCAATCTCCGGTCCTGACATTTCTCTTTTTTCCAGGTTGTGTGCTGCTGAACATTATGTTTATCTTGTAACGTTCTATTCTGGCAGTGTACCAGTAGCCTACCTCTCAAGTATGAGAGATATGGCTGTCAACCTTTGCTGTGCATCTTCTGTTGGTGATTTCAAGCTATCTTTTACTGCTTCATTGACTCCTGCAGTCACTAGCGTACGGAGGGGAGAGCACTGTGCCATGGCCCCCCTCAGACCCTAAAAATAAAAAAATGTATAAACACTATTCGGCAGTGTATACTGTCAGTATTTGGAAGTGATTGCCAAAATGTTTAATTTTTGGCGAATAACACTATTTTGTTTAGAAAAAGGCCTCTCAAAGCACAAAATGACTATATTTACTAAAAATTTGGGGGGAGGCATGGCCCCTTTGCCTCCCCCCTGGCTACGCCTATGCTTTGCCCCCCACCCCTCAGAAATTTTCTGCGTACGCCACGGCCTGCAGTGTTCTGGACCTTCCTTTCCTAGTGTTGCAACTTCTCCGCTGGCGGTGCGTTGAATCTGCGATTTACCACGAACGGGATGTGCGTAAAGACTAACACCCATACACAGGCGTACGGGAAGGCGTTTTACTAGGGGGGCGGAAAAAAGTTGGCCTGAAAATAACAATTTGCCCTAAAAATAAACAATTTGCCCTGAAACTAACTATTTTGGTATGGTCCAAATTGGGCCTGAAACCTCTTGAAAATCTGTTCTATATAGTTGAATTCGTTTATAACGGCTTCGTATGTAACATCAATTCGCCTATAACGTTACATTTTGTTCGGGCTCGATGACATCTTCTACATGCATTTCAATTCGCTTATAACTTCAATTCCGCAATAACGTTCTGTATACAATCCCTTAAAGGTGCCGTTATAGGCCAATTCTGTAGTTACCTTGCTTGTTAACTCAAGGGGGTGAAGTTCCTTGCGTGTTGTGTTCTCCCTGACAAGAAACTTTACGGTAATTGCCTTTACTGCCTGAATACACTGTATTGAAAAATTTTTCACCTTCCCCTGAAAAACAGAGTTGCCGTGAAATTTTCCACTGTACTGAATATATTTTTTACCACTCAGGATTTTTGAGAAACTTGAGATTGCCCTGAAAAACAGAGTTTGCCCTGAATATTTTTACTGTATTGAATATATCTTTTTTATCATTCAGGATTTTTGAGCAACTTGCGCTTGCCCTGAAAACAGAGTTTGCCCTGTATTTTCATTGTATCAGTTTTTTTAAGGAAAATGTTAGGTACCCGGTATGGATCTGTAGGGACCCGATTTCTCTGATTCTCGGGACCCGATGATAATTTTCTCTGATTCTAGGGACCCGAATCGGGTCCCTAAAACGCCTTAAAAAAACCTGCTGTAATGAACATATATTTTCTATCATTCAGGATTTTGTATCAACTTGCGCTTGCCCTGAAAAAACAGTTGCCCTGAAATTTTTCACTGTATTGATTATATATTGTTTATCATTCAGGATTTTTGAGCAACTTGCGCTTGCCCTGAAAACAGAGTTGCCCTGAAATTTTTAACTGTATTGAATATATCTTTTTTATCATTCAGGATTTCTGAGCAACTTGCGCATGCCCTGCAAACAGAGTTTGCCCTGAATTCACTGTATTGAATATATATTTTTTATCATTCAAGATTTTTGAACAACTTGCGCTTACCCTGAAAACAGTGTTTGCCCTGATATTTTTGAAGACGGGGGGTCGGCCGCCTTCCCCGACCCCCCGCCTCGTACGCCTATGCACCCATATACACGTGGCATGAACAAGCAATAATAGAGTGATCGCGGCGCGTGATCTCTATTGTTGCTTGCTGCCGCAGTGTGAAGCTTTGCGCACTTGCCGCTCGGGCTTTCCGATCGCAACACCACCACTCTCCTGTCTGCTGATCTCTATTCTCAGCTTCTTGACTCCCTTTTCTTGTTTTTTCTTCCGTGGTGGGATGGACTTCTAAGTTTTTGTAATGGGTGATTTTTTGGCATTGGTAGGTGTACAGGTTAAAAAGGGAGCTGCTGCGTAGCACCCAATGCCGGTTTACACTTTACCAAATTGAAAGTTGAAACTTGCACTGCTGAGCTATTCTTGGCTTTGGTTGGTTGGAATGTGTATTAACTTATTGAACATGCAGTAATTGTCATGAGGGTGATAAGTGTGTTTTCCTGTTAAGTCAATTTTCGGAAGACATATATTTCGTTTAAGCCAGGCCTCTTCAAAATATTTAAACATGTTTGGTTGTCCTACAAAAACCTTCATCATATTCTAGGTACTTTCGTCAGGACAGGACACAAGGCTTGAATGTTGTTTCCAATTCTGCAGATTGCCCTATATCTCGAGAGCATTAAGGTGTGCTTCTTAGCCTCAAAGCTGCTTAAGTTGTCTTGCTTTGAACGCTTGACACTTTCTTTGTAACTACGGGGTGCAATGAAAGGCGGCAATGGGGATGCGATGTCCCAGATGTCGAAAGTAAATAATTCTTGATATCTTTGCAACAGAGTTGTAGAAATGTTAAAAAATTTGTAAAAGATGGAGATATGCATTTAAAAACCAGTAGGAGGATGACTTCCTGCGTGATATTGCACTGCAAAAAAGTGGATGGCTTGTACTTTATTTTAAAGATGACACTGTTCCCTTTACAACTTGCATATTTGCACATTGGGGCACCAAAGACGTTTTTTGGCAATGGCGAAGCTTACCTCGGATCGGCACCATTTGTGACCTAGTAATTACTAGAAGCACACCTTTGCCATTATTGTTGATTTTTGAAATGTTCAATAGCACGGTGTTTTGTTCTGTTTGTTCCTGTTCAGTCTGCAATGCTAACCAAGTCTTGGTAATGATAGGAAATAATCTCCTTTGACCACATGCATAACACACAACACTAAGGTATCCTCCTGCATATCCCTAACAGTGGATTTGCACAACTTTTCGCACTTCACAACTAACCCCAAAAGCGAAAACATATGGCAAGTTGCTGCACTTGGATAAAATAATTTCTTATATAGGCCTGACTGTAAATGGTAAATTCTGGGTAAACGCGTTTCTCCCGTTTTTAAGGCCAACGGTGAAGCCACAATTACAGAAAATATTGTATTATGTTCGTAGGTGTACAAGATAGCTGTTTTCATGGAGTCGGAAGTTTTTCGCCCTGAAAAATTCATCACTTCCCGATTTTTGACACCGGCTGTAACCAAGGTTTCTCGTGCAAAATAGTTGAAAATCGTCTGTGATTTATCGGTTTTTGTGATCTTCCTTCAAAAAAGTGAAAAAGAAAAAAAATGTTATCCACGTTTTTCGAATTATTGTTTTTAACAAACGTCATCCTTGCACATTTTTCAAGGAACCATCTCCATCATATCAAAAATTTCCACTATCGATCGATCAATTCTACAATTCTCGTCTGACCGCGTTATTATTTTGCTGAAAGACTGATTTCCTTTCCATGAAAATTCACATACATTGTCCAGGCTGCCTGGATTTTCACAATTTTTGCAGTGCCACAGGGAAAACGACTGTCCTCCCGAAGTCGCCGTCTCGTACGCCTATGATTTTATTCAACGTTTTGACTAAGTCGTAAGTCATTTTCAGGAAAAACATTATAAACCATGTGACACGTAAATGTGCAAGAACAGTTTATAGGCAAACGGATTTTACAAAAATTAATGTGTAGGTTTAAATGCAACAATCTACCAGAATCATGTGATGTTTTTATTAAATTGGAAAATATTAACACTCATAACACACGACAAAGAAATAATCTCGAGTACATTATTTCCAGATAGAGATTTTGTATTGGACAAGCGTCAATTGCTCACGTGGGATCAAAATATGAAAATTGTACATCCAAACATGAAAGAACTGCAATGTCATCATTTCAAAATACCCAGCAAAAATATATTACTAAGGCAGTGTTTTTCAACCTTTTTCATACAGCGACCGTTTTGCAACTCAATTTAACCTAACGACCTCCTTCCGCAAAATTTCCGGTCAGGCATTGTGTTTGCACAATAGAAAATTACAATGACTAAAAATAGCGTATGATATCATTTTGCTGAACTGAGACTCGTTTACTAAAGTCATACACGTGGCAGTTTCAGTGAAAGAGACCCATGCTGTATACAAATCACTCCACGGCACAACTCACTGAAAACTAGAATAACTCCCAAGATAGCTACCGCATTCAGATATCTAATTTACAACCACAGCACGTTCTTACGTCACAAAGTTATTCGTGCGTTGCCAAATGCAACAGTATTGTCATGGTCATAATTATACTCAAAAATTTGTTAATGGTCGTAAATTATCACACCTAAAACAATTTTGAATGGAAAAGTATTGCCAGGTGATCGTATTATTTTATCTACGACAAACGTCGGTTCCACATGCGAAATATAAGATGTAGAAGTAATTTGGAATATTTTTATCAGAAGCTCTCGCGACCCTTAGAAAATCGCCAAACGACACTAAAAAAAGGTGTAGGAACGCCGTTCCCACCCCACTACACCCATGGTTTCATATCTAATTTTTTTCTTTTTTCCTTTTTGTTCAAAATGGCACTTTCCAGTAAACAGTAGGGTATAATATGTTTCTGGGACACTCAACGAAATATTTTATCAAACTAAGCTTGCAGAGAAGAGTTTGTAGTGTACCAGTAAAGCAGAGTAACAGCAATAAAGGGCGTACGCAAGGGGGGAGTTTGGGGTTAAACCCCTTGAACTTGATATTTTACAAAAACTTTATTACCTGTACAAAGCAGATTAATTATTTTCGCATACTTTTCGCTTGTTAATAGTCATCTTAATGCAAATACCACGGAATGAATTTGCATGCAAATTTCAAGGAACATTGTAGCCTAAATGGGCCAAAAAGTAATACTTATGTTTCGGTGGGAATCTGCGTTATCGTCTGCGTCCAGAAGTCATCTCACCACTTTTTCAGGCCTTTCGTCCACTACGCATGCGTAAGATTGTGTTCCGCGATAGTTCACTTTATCCAAAACAATTGTCTTTATTTTGTCTGCTGTGACTGATCAGCGCAAGCGCTGACCCCATTGGCTACATCAGTGCATCACTTCCCATACAACCCCAAAGAGATGTTTAGCATTCAGATTTGTGCATAAAGTATTGGGAAGGGAGGACACATTGTGAACTCTTCTTGTTAATGAAAATTTGAATGACGAAGCAAAACAATGAACTGACCTAAAAACGAAATTTAATGTGAAAGTAGGGGTGCTGCAGTTCCGCACTGCATACATACAAGCCGCAGTTGGTTACAGCTATGGTTTTCTGCTGCGCCTAGCATAAACATTAACTTTGTAAGTTTTGCTTTACTGACACTTCTTATGTCTCCCTTTTGGCTTGAAAACCATATTGTTTGTTGTTGCGTTTGTTTATTTTTTGTTTTTATTTCTCTTAGTGAGTTAATATCCCGCATAAACGAACGGAACTGAAAGCTATTATTTTTTCTAACATGCCCCGTTGCGGCTCAAAATCTTCTACTAATTCGGCGCACTGACCCGATCAAGTTCACCTTCACACTTTGATCAAACCATTTGCTTCAGTCAACTAATCATTATTGTACTTTAAGAATAGAAATAATTATTTCTGTAAAAATAAATGGAGGAATTAATGACAAAACTGAAAACCATAAAGATATTTTATCTATTTCAGTTATTTATCACCTGTAAAATCATCTACTTTTTAAGTGAATTATTTTGTTCACTTTTCTACTTTTTAAGTGAAAAACTTCTTCCGCTTGGCCCTTTGCTCCCCAAGCACTTAATTCAAAACAAGATCCTAGGCTAGTTTTTCAGTTGGCACAACATAGAATGTTCTGGGTAGTGAGTTCTTGGTTCTCAACTTCAGCCATAAGTCAAATTCAAAGTTCTGTTGTGTGGTCTACATTTCGGCTTATTTAACAGCAGTGTGCAAACCTTAATAGATCTTCTGTGTAAGTGCTGGTGGTACAGCTTTTTCACGGTGACAACCAATGTTCAACAAGGAGGTTCACGAAGCATTTTTTCTTTTAGACTTCAGGGTTCTCAGCCACTATTTGATCTTTCATTTCCTGATATTTCTGAGATACCGGATGTGAAAGTTGGTCCATGGACGCCTTTTGAAACCACATATCAGCTTCATTTCCCTCCGGGAAGAGGTAAAAGTCACATTTGCAGTATTTCAAAATCATATGATGCCATTAAGTTTGTTTTGTTTCATATGAGTGACGGCGATTAGCGGTAGGTCGAAACCTAAAATTTGCTTCTCGCCAGGGGGGTTAAGGTTAACGCTCTTGCCCACGAAGCGCTTCGGCGATTTACAGGTTTATCTATGAGAAAATAACAAAGATTGGACTTGAATTCTATCCCGTGCCCCCTAAGCAGAAATTTTCTGAAGGTGAATACCATTATTATATGCTCACAGTTCAGTGCCATGGCTCAGTGACGCGAAGCCCCCGAAGATAGGGTTGTTGGGCCTTTTTCTTAGTTGAAAAATCTAAAAGAATCACCTAAGCTTTATTACGCCCGTCACAGCCATGACCCAGTGCCGGATTAACAATAGTAGCAAATGTAGCAACTGCTACAGGCCCCCTCGCTTTTGGGGGTCCCGCGGTTTTCCGGCAGTAAATCGTATTTATTACATTATATATAAAAGATATTTTTCAATCTAAGAAATCAGTATTTTGTTAAATTTTCCGTTAGTTGTAAGCAAAGGTTTTCAATTTAAGGCTTTCTGTGTCCAGAAATTCTTGTTTGATTCTTTTTGCATAGTTACACAACAAAAGGCATAAGATTGCGGCCAGCAGTGTTGTCATTTTAGCTGATTTGCTGCTAAATCTAGCAGGATTTTATTAACAGTTTGACAGGTTTAGCAAGTAACAAATTCCTGATCAAAAACCTGTTTCAACAGTTTTTCAAGATGAAAACTTTTACACTTCGTTCATCATAAAATGTACTTCTCTTCTTTTTGACGTTTTTAATTGGGTAACACCAGGAAAACGCAACCAGCTGCCTACAATTATTTGGAATTTTTATTATGATGCAATGAAGCTGCTTCAAGAAGATATTTGTATCATAATAACAAGTAATTAGATAGCTTGGAGAAGCTTAAATGATTTAGTTCTGTGCTTAGTGAGCGCGTTAGGTCAAAACACAACTTTGGCAGAATATCTTTTTATCCCACGACACGATATTTTCAAGTGGTTCGGTTACACTAGTAAGTATAGTAATGTCTGGTAAAAAACTTCTTGGTAAACCAAAGCTGCCAAAAGTTTCGACATATATGGTTGCGAGATTCAGAACTTAGAAGTTGACTCAGTGCCTACTGCCTATCCTGCTGATTAAAGAAAAGTCTTTTGCGAAGTTTGCAATAACACAATCATAGCGAAACATTGTGAGCTTGAAAGGCATAAGTGGTAGCGAAAGCACTCAGATAAGACTAAAAAACTTTTTGCATGCCCACTAATGTAACACAAAGTTTTAAGTTACAAAGACCAGACTTAGAAAGTTGTAGGGTTGAAACCAGGCCCGTAACCAGGAGAGGGACCCGTCCATCTGAAAAAATTTTCGCCCACCCTAGAAAAATGTGTTCGAAATAGTTTAAAACTATTGGACATTATTAAAAAAAATTTGGGCCCTTCTCAGAAAACTTTTCGCCCCGCCTGGTGTCTCAAGTTGGTTACTGGTCTAGCTGAAGCTATGCTCAGATGCTCAGATTGAGCGAGTTCTTCTTTTATCCACTGCTAGCCCGCCTAGACATCTGGGCAGGTGTTGAGCAGCCATTCGGTTCGTCCAGAACCGTCAGGCCGTGTAGTCCGGGGGGGTCGATGGATTGGATAGTGGAGGAAGACATGGTCGACGGTTTGTTCTGAGCCACACTCACAGGCCGCAGAGGAGGCCATACCCCATTTGTACAGGCAAGAGCGGAAACGTCCGACACCGGTGCGGAGGCGGTTGAACCGGACCCAGGCTCTTCTTGGGAGGGTCATTCCAGGGTTGTGTGTACCGGTGTCTGGAATTGAAGCGCGGAGTCTTGTGGGGTTGTCCGCCCACTCCGCGTTTCATTGATGATCCGCCCACTGCGCCCGGACGTACGTTGTTCTTGTCAGAAAAACTGATGAGTTGTTGTGCGGCGGGTACAAATGGGTGTCTCGATTTGAGGCGCCGTGCAGCTGCACCCGATGGACGGGTGAGCGCTGAGTGGAGAAGGTGTCCTGGCTCCATCGCACGGCGCCCTAGAGATAGTGTGGCTCCTCTGCGACGAAACTCAGCAGGTTGGATGCCTGCGAGGATTGGAAGGTTGCCCGCTGGTGTAGGACGCAGGCATTCAGTCACAATTCGCAAGGCGTCGTTGATGGTGAGGCCAATAAGGCGGGTATGATCACTGCGGCACCAAACAGGAGCGCAGTACTCTGCAGTCGAATGAACCAGGGCTAGGGTGGCTGTTCGCAACATTGTTGCTCCAGCACCCCAGCCAGAGCCAGCAAGCCGCTTCAGGAGAGCGGCGCGTGATGTTAGCTTCTTGCAAAGTGACTCAAGGTGTCGGCGGTACGTGAGCGACCTGTCCAACGTTACTCCGAGGTATTTGGGCTTGGAGCAGAAGGGCATGATTTCGTTGTTGAAGTTGACTTTAAGCTCACGTTTGCCTTCCTTGTTGTTGAGATGGAAGACTGCCGACACCGTTTTCGTGATGCTGAGCTTTGGCTTCCAAGTCTGGCGGTATTCATCTAGTGTTTCCAAGTCCTTGCTCAGCACTCCTTCCACTGCCAGCCAATCTCCATCAGCATGCATGATTGCTAGGTCGTCAGCATATGCATACTTGCTGGAGATGGTGGCTGGCAGGTCAGAGGCGTAGATGTTGAACAGAAGGGGCGCCAGGACAGATCCCTGTGGGACGCCGTTCTTGAGGCGTCGTAACCTGCTCCTTTGGCCATTTCCGGTGGTAAGGGTAAAGCTGCGATTGCTAACCATCTCCTTGATCATGTGGACCATGTGTCTGTCAGGCAGCAATCGTAGCAGCTTGCAGGTGAGGATGCG
>Ga0210059_1009724_pt1 | contig 14961 bp, 14 predicted proteins | sample Ectturendosymbi2_FD_188042 | JGI IMG/M metagenome (GOLD analysis project Ga0210059, IMG submission 188042) | Ecteinascidia turbinata endosymbiont from Florida, USA - Sample 2 (SPAdes) (version 2) | ecosystem: Host-associated > Tunicates > Ascidians > Unclassified | place: Key West, Florida...
GGTTTCCCTGCGGTAATATCCACATTTCCCAGGCGAATTTACTGTAAGTCCTGCAGGCACCACTTTTTTTGCAGAACATTGCAACAACATAACTCGCCAGCCGATTGAGCCTGTGAGCTGTTCGAACCCTCAACAGATTCAGGAAGTCCGCAAGTTTCAATCAAAAATTTTTTTTTTGTTTTGGGATTGTGGTTTTCTGTGGGTGATGTCATAATTGGGGCATGCTTTTGCTGTATCGGCCAAGTTTACCTGGCCCTGGGCACCAACCCAGCAAGCCATTTTTTTGGCTCAAGTTTTTTTTGGAAACTAGACTATGATCCAAGTCTTTTGAGCCCCTGGTTAGCTTTCTAACCTATCTGAAACAAAAATTATCAAAACCAAAAATTGGTAAAAAATTCCACTCCCACAAATGCTGACAATGGGTATAGGGTATAATACATCCATATTCAGGGTTTAAGGCATTTTAGGGACTCTGTCACAAGACAAGTACAAAGCGTACAGAAACAAGGGTTTAGGTTTAGCCTACAGTTCACACAATGCAAGCAAGAAGCTGCTAACAGCTTTCCAGCACTGAAAGCATAACATTACTTGTCTATCAGACCAACCCATTTACAGATGTCACAGTCAACTGAGACAGTCAAGCTGTCCAAACTTGTCATGTGACCAGTTCAGCCACTCATGTTCGGCTGGTGGCAAAATAGCTCCAGGAATGTATATTTTGCCTCACAAGGCATAACAAGAGTGTATATATTGCCTCATAAAATAATAGTGACTAGTGAAATTATTTTCTTTCTTTATGTTGCCTCATGAGGCAAAATGGATACTGCATGAGCGATACAAAAATATCGGTATCAGAAATGAAAATTGAAAAACATCGGCATCAGCCCAAAAAAACCTTATCGGTCGAGCTCTAGTTCTAACATCAAAATAAGTACATATGGCACAATGCTATTAATTAGAAACAGCATTATACAGGAATTTTCACTATGCTACATTCTGAAAATTCTACATAACTTTCTTTAAAGCAACGCTTGGCAAAAATGCGTTCTGAATGAAAATCATAAAACTTGGGGCATAAAACCATACACATTTGGATTTGCATTAAAACACTGGGTGTGACACAGTTTTCTCCATACTTCACAAGCATGTGGGGTGGTGAATCTGAAGAAGCACATCCTACATTTTAACATTGCTCTGTATAAGGCATTAAGTTGCTTACACAAGTTTAAGCTTCTTATCAGCAAAAAGTGGAACACAGGATTGAAGTTCTTGCAAAGCCTGTTCAGCACTGCAAAAAGTACCAGGGTTTTCCGTAAGGCCGCCCAGTCTTTAGTCCGCCCATGGGTGCTTATTTTAGGTGGGCGTTTATATGGTGCTAATATTTCAGTTGAATAATATTTGTACCTGTTCCCTTACATGGTAAGTTCACAGTTATACAGAATTTGAAAACTATTTAGATACTTGTGCCCACGCTCCAGACTGTATTATGCGCCATTATGATATGCAATGTAAAAAGCCATTATGACATACAAGGTGATTCACAATGCTTTAGTGAATAAAGTTCAGACACAGGCAATATGCAATAGGCGTATAACAGCCCGGGCTTATTTTCCCAAAGTGTCTATTTTCCTATTAAAGGCCCTGGGCGGCCTTCTGGAAAACCCTGGTACCAGTGAGCTCATGTTGTACTAAATGTTTTGTTGGCTTAAAACTTATTGTGTAGATATTTGTCAGTGGTCTTTCAAAGAAAGCAGTTACCAGGTCATCATGGCCTGCGACTAAAACCATAGCTTGCATTTCATGAAACCTTTAAAAAAAACCTGTTGTACACAAAACCCAAGTGCAATGATCTCTGTAACTTCAACAAGCTTACTACTGCCAATAAACAGAAACCAACATAGCATTCACTCTGGTTTGGTCCTAGCAAACACATATTTGTTTTCAGACCGATTTGCTTAACACTTTGAGAGCTGCCTGGTTTCGGCGATTTTCGCAGAAAAAAACAGCAGTTTTCGGTTGCCTTACCAACGTCCTAGCTCCTCCACCCATTGCGCTAGAGAGCTGTTCAGCAGCTCAAACGGATCGGCCAGTCTAGTAGAGTGCACTCAAAAAAAATTTTAGCTTGGGGGTTGCGGGTTTTTTGTGAGTGACGTCATAAGTGGCCACCTTGGCCCACTTTGCCTGGCCCTGGGCACCAACCGTTAGGTGGTAATATTTCGCTAAAGTTTTTACTGGAAACTAGGCTACAATCCAAGTCTTTTGATACTTTGGATAACCTGCTGGGGTTTCGGGTTCAAAAGTTGTGATGTAAGTTAGTAAAAATATTTGACTAATTAGCTAATTATATAATTAATTAATTAATTTGTTTATTTTAGATCATAACTTTTGAACCAGAAACGCTAGAAAGTCGATCAAAGACTTGGACTCGAGCCTAGTTTCCAATGAAGACTCCAGCGAAACACTTTGGCTTAGCAGTTGGGCCCTAGGCCAGGTAACATGAGCCAAAATGACCCCAAAACTACTTCATTATGACGTCAGTCACAAAAAATCCACACGCCCCAACCAATAAATTTTTTTTGGAGTGCAATCTAGTTCACTGGCCGATCCGTTTGAGCCCTTGAACAGCTCTCTAGCGCAATCGGCGGAGGAGCTAGGGCGTTGGTAAGGCAACCGAAAACTGCTGTTTTTTAGGTTGAAATCCAAGTACGAATATATCGTAGACTGGTTCTCAAAGTGTTAAACTTTTTTTAAAATTAGTTTTCTTTTTTCAATCATGTCACATTTCTCATGATAAAAATGTTCCAAAACTCTGCTTTGTGCTGTGTTTCTAGCTTGGTAAAAATTCTTGCAGCAAGAGTGTCTATGTACGTTTCACATAATGGTTACCTTAATATAAATCCATGCACATCAAAAAAAATCAACCAGAATTTTTTGTTGACTTCAGTTGGTTAGATTAACTGCATAGCATAAGTACCACCCTTCCTGACAGCAGTCAATTCTAGTAAGCAAGTTGTTTCATGTGTTACATACCTGTAAAGTGTAAAACCAGGCTTTTGATGTTTTCAGTCCTGAGGGAAATTGATTTGTATAAACTCACAACTTCCTGACTTTTTGTAGACACTGATGTTTGAGGATAACTCTGACGCAGTGCTTAGATTTGAAATCTTGGTTTTATTTGTAGTTTGCAGTGTTAAGGAAATAATTTCTTTTACCATAAACATTCTCAGAGGAAGCCATTGCTCAAGTTTCTAGACTTTTTTCTCTTCTTGAGTTAAATTGCATTTAAATAGGCTTTGCACAGGAAAATCTTCAGTATCTACCGATGAAGTTGTGAGATTTTGAATAGTAGTTGTATTTTCTCACTAAGTGGAAGTTGGTATCACTAGAAAAGCTATCACCTTAGGTTGTACGCCATGAAGCTGCAGCAACATGTGCATGTAAATTGCATATCGTGTGATCGTGTTCCCTTGGATTTAAGGACTGCTGCAGTGCCAGTGGATTTTACTTCACTAGAAAGACAAAAACCCACATACTTCAGTTTCTCACCTAAGTTAAATTTCTTGGATAGCAAACTATTTCCAAAAACATGGGAATGGAAGTCTAGAATAAGAAATCGCAATTCTCTGTCGACATTGGAAGGAAGCGTCAATCCTGGTTTTACAACTGACGATGAGGTGCTGTTAAGTTCCAATCACTGTTTCTAATACTGAATTAGTGGAATTTTATAATGTTTATTAGTTGATTGTGTCCCCAATGTAACATGAACTGGCTGTGCTAAAGTGATGGCCTTCATACAAAAAACAGGTGCTAGTTTAAGATTTTTGCCATGTAATGATGGCAAAGTGACTTAGTCTTGTTTTCCAGCCCTGTGGTTAATGAAATCTGGCAGGGGAAATGGCAAGTTAGCACAAATTTTTCTTGGTTTTGTCAGTTATTAACTAAAGAACTTCCAAATCACATCAAATGCTTAAGTGATGCTGCATTCTATAAAGTGAAAAGAAAAGTGATGCGTTACTGTCAAGTCAAGTAGCGCCACATTCACAGAAGTTTTACCTAAATGTGGAGTTACATCCTGTACCTTACAAAAAAGTGTATATTTTCGAAATAAAATTCATGTGAATTGTTTCCAATTCACCACTATTGTTTCACCTAAAGAAACCCAAAAATTAGGAATTGGTTCAAGAGATCACAAGCTTTGTTGATTCCAAGAAGAGTTTTCTACAACGTGTTTTCCCCACGTGATTCATTCAATTCTTTAGTAGTATTTAGGTTACAGGCGTGTTGGTAGGTGTAGGTTGGAAATCAACAGTTTTTGCCCACTGTCCGGTGATAGATCCTCACATGGTTGTACAGTAGAATTTGTCAAATTCGTCATCGTTTAATTTGTCAATTCACTCAGTTCGTTACTTTTTCGTCGGTACCGAATTCGTTATTTTTTCGTATGTGCATTTTGAAGACACTGTGCAACAGTAAGTTGCAAGATAATTGAAACTGCGACGTCCCGGTTTTGCTGGGCAGCATAATGTAATTGTTAGTATATTGTTGCTCGTTGCAATTTGTTGAAAGCCAGTCCTGCACTGCTTTGTAATATTCACTTAAACGTTTTTCAGCAGTCAAATGTGGAAAACTCGAAGAACCGAATTGTTTATCTGTCGCCAGCGATGGTCGCTGTGTGATTGTGCTTGCATTTCGGGAAATGTTACCCGCTTTCCCGCTGTCGTTCCTTCTGCAATTCTGGAATGGATTGATGTAGCAAAAACGAATGCGTGTAGTTGTTGAGTGCATGCATTGCTCTGTCATTAGTGAAACACGCGGCAGCGACGTTGTAGCTGCGTGTCGACATTTATTTCGCTTGTCGTGACACGTTGGTTGTAAATACGTTATGACTAAGCTTTGCTTGAAAGTCGTGTGATGTGGACTTCATAGCTTGAGTAGAATGTTTACTATACATAAAACATTAAGATGTGTTGCTTTTGAATGATACGACAAAATTTTTTTTGGTATGCTAATGCGTTTTCTACTGACGAAATTGCATCCGGCGAATCATCCTTTTTTTAATCGGACAGGAATACACCGAGAGCATGAACTCTGACGGTTATTACGATCGGCAAGAAGAATTTCTATCTCGCAGAGAAGACTACAGCGAACCACATGAAGAAACCGAAGTTTTAATTGACGATGAGGGAGTGGCAAAAACCGTAACGGTAAGCGTTTTGATAGTGTTTCTAGTTCTGTGCTGATGCCGATCGACTTGTGCAAACCGCATATGACACAACCCGATGACAACAGGCGGACGTTAAGTTAGTTTGTAATTTTTGTGTCAGCGTCAGTGCCATTTCACAACTCATTGGCGTCTGTTTTTTTTTTCGCTTAGATATTTCAGTCATTTATACCATAGTTGTATAGAAACTCGCCGTAACAGTCTTCATTGGTCTGAATTTGTGACCGAATTGACGTGATTTTTTTCAGTCATTTCAAAAAAAATTCGGTATGGTATATGACTTAAAATGACCGAAAAGGACCTACACTGGCGTTCGTGTTCAACGAGTTGTTTCGTTTTGAATTTACTTGCGTTGCTACTGCTGCAACGGTATGCGTGTTTGAGCAGAAACGAACCGTGACGAAAACAGTCGTGGAACAGAGAGTGCGTCACTACCGCGAAGAAGGGAGCCTTCCTAGAAACGGATCAAAGTAAGGAAAATGTCGTCTTCCTTTAAACCGACGCAAGTTTTGAGCGGAACTGTTTATGCCTGGCGGAAAATATGATAAAATTTGTAGTGCTCTTCCATGACAAGCGAATCGCTTTACGCGCAGTGGCCCGCATCACCGTCCCAACAACGATGACGGCCGTTACGGTTCAATGCCCCGGAATCACAGCGACAATCCTTATGAAGACACGCGCGCCCTGCTTGACAGACGGTTAGTAACAATACGAGTCCGTTCAGCCGCGTAACGCACTGGGTCTGAAGCCTGTGTTATTAACCGAAGGTTTTCGTGCACAGGAAGTATCGGTTGCGCATTTGCTTCGGTTGCCTTGAATTCGCTGCGATCAGATGTTTCGCTCTCTGCAGACAGTCAGGCAGCAGTTCTGGCGGCAGCGACGACCACCCTTCGAGAACCCCGGGCGGTTACAATCCTCCTCCCGCTCGACGCAACAACTACGGCTCGTCGGAAGAAGTGAGGCCACAGATGCCGGAAAAGTTCCAGCCTGAAGAGTATGGCTTGGAAGACGACAGGTTTGTTTGGGAATGCTTCTTGCCCCGGGCGCCGTCTAACCTCGTTACGCCCCTTAGTAGCCAATTTCAGTTGTTGAAAGTTGCTGAATATGACGTTTGTTGTATGAAAAAACTGTTTTCGCCGCACATGTCCTGATGCTTTGTGTCATATATTAATCCATTTGTCACATCTTAATGCTTATCGTTAAGCCACCAAAACATTCCTCGAACTACTGAGATAGTTTTCTGACTGCCAATGGCGGACGGCTTACATTGCGAATCGTTTATTGACGGCCGCAATGAATGAGCCGTGGACGCTGCTCGTGTGCCCGCCCGTAATTTCACACTTCGCCGGCGTGTCGTAAAATTTGCCTTGCTGAGTCACAGCATCTTTCGCAGACAAAGTGACTTAGATGACGGCAACGATCAATACGGTCTGGAACCGAATGCCCATCATGGCCGACCGAGACGTGAAAGTGTTTCGTCTGATGCCAGCAACAACGACAGGTGAACTTAGTCTAGCCCAGTGGCTCTTAACCTGGGGTAAATTCTATCATCCAAGGGGTAAATTTATTAAAACATAAATTGCAGCAAATGTAAATTTATACAAACCTTCTAAACTGTAAGAGTTACTTTTTATTTTCAATAGACGAGCACTATTTAGTGCATTGGGGGTAAATCTGGTACTCTTGTTTGATAAAAGGGTAAAATATGTAAAAAAAAAAAGGTTGAGAACCACTGGCCTAGCCAGTGGATTTTTTCTACTGTTGATTTTTTTTGGGGGGACATTTGCGCTAGTTATCTGGCACTTTGGAACTGTTTTTTTCACTAAGACTTTTCAGTCATACGTCCTATAATATAATAGTATTAAATCTCGCCGTAACAGTATTCACTAGTCTATATTTCCGGACATTATGGCCGAATCGACGTAATTCTTTTGGCCATTAAAAAAAATTATGTCTGTGACCGAAAAAAACTAGCTTTGGAGCGGTATGATCACTCATTTCGGCAATCGTGACGGTTGGTGGTGGAGAAGCTGGTTGTTGGCACAAGTGCTTCACGACTTCTCACTGCTTACCTTTACAAGTGCTTGCCTCGTTCCACGAGTGACTTTGTCGAAATTGAATAACAGATTCGAAGTTCAGATCGAAGACGATGTGCCAGTGGCGGCCCCGCGTGGTGCACCCAAGTTCGGAGTCAGAGCGCCCCTGGCCCAACAGGAAGCAGGGAGCAGAGCAAGCCTGGACCAGTAAGTTTTGGTTGTGGTCAGCGGTGGTAATTTGCAGCTGGCTGCTGAAGATTTGCTTGGCTCGGTTACAGTTCTCTGGCTGCTCATTGGCTATTAATAAAATGATGGCATCAAACTAACGCACGATCCCAACATACAGCAGAAATTTGCTCAATGGTGCTTCGTTGTCCGACCAATAAATTTGTGACCAGTCTCAAAGTTTGCATAGGATTTGCGAAAACGTTGCAGGTAATGGAAAGCTGCACGAAGTGTCAAAAGAACTCGTTAGTTGATTTTGCGTTTCTGTTCCTAATGCTTGCAATCGACGACCGTTCGCATGAAGCGATGGAAGCGACGCGACGCACGTCGGGCCATTAGAAGTTCCTGCTGAATGAGTCTACTATGCTAGATTGCTATGACAATTACCTGCTGCCGTAATACGCGGCAAAAGCCTTTCTTGATCAGTGGCCTTGTCTTAAGTCCATTAAATTCGTAAGGCTGCCGTGGCTGTGCTCGATTCGATCAATAATGCATTAGGTTTGCGCGGAGCGAGAGCGATCGGCGTGGGAAGCCCTCCTGACTTTCGGTAAAAAGAGCATTCTCCACGTGTTTTTCGGAATCGGCAGCGTTTTGTCATAAACAGCAAACAATCTTCATCAAATGTTTGCTTGCGGGTGCGTGTCGCAAATTTGTTTGCTTGTAAGAGTAGAGCTTTAGAAACTGCAGGTCGCGGAACTGTCACTCTGTGCTGTATAGTGCGTGCTGAAAACTCGGGGTTTCTCCGATAAATTGTAACCTAAACACATAGTTGCAAGTCAGCTTCCGGACACGCTCGACACCATGCAACTGCTACCTCGCCCGCCGCAATAGCATTGCTCGCGCAGCTAACGACGAGTGAGGTTCTCGTTGTGCGCAACTCGTAGACGGACGAAGGGAAACAGGTTCCCTTACAAATCTGTTGAGCGGCTTATAAACATCACCCTCAATGCGTGGCAGACATTCGTTGAAATCGGTCGTTGTTATCACAAAAGCAACGCTCGTTGAATGGGAACCAGCAGCAGCAGCGGGCGTTGGTGACACTGTAAACTGCGACCGCGCTTGTTGCGTGCCTCAGTCTGCTCATCCGTTCCAGCAGACGTGTAGCTTTCTTCCACAGAACCCTCGCGTCCTATCGCCGCCGCTCCTTGCCGTTGTACCAAGAGAGCGTGCGTGTTCACACCCGGGCGTCTGTTGCGTGTTTGCTTCACATACAGACGCGGGACACTGGCCGCGCGGGTCTTTCGCATTGTCGCAAAGTAACAACTGTTTGAATCCGAACAAGCGCGCGCGCTTTCGCATTGTCGCGTCCGATGAATCTCGTCGGTAATTTGAAACTCTCCGCCCGAGCTGATGATTACGTGCCTCTGCCGAAGGTAACGACCAGTTGCTGGTGCGGACCGACTCGCTGCCCGTTCCACCACGACTTGGCGGGGTTTGAATCATGTGTAGAACTGCGCGGTTACTTTATTCGACTGTGTCCATCAAAGCTTCAAATAGAATTTGAAAACTTCGTTGTAGGCGTTTGGTGTTTCAGAAATTCCCCCAAAAGATGGGTGTTTTCGAGTCCACCACGTCAGAAACTAGTTTCGTGTACGCGCGGACCTTTCATTGTCAAAATCCCAATTGGCGGTAAGCGCACGACGCACGTCTCGGGCAGTTGTTCAAAGTTCGTACTTCAGAGTTCGACGCTCGCTTTGTTCCTTGCTGTAAAGATCGGTGTTTCTTTCAAACAGTGCGTAAAGTCGCAGCTTGTCAATGATTGATTTTAATCGACGCGGGCGGTCAACCAGGGCGTGTCGCTCGACGCTTTTAATTTACCCGGTGAGCAGTTCGCGTCCAGCACATTACGCTTAACGCGTTGTGTATCGAAGCGTCCGATGCAGATCGGGCCGCGTACCTGCAAGGAATCGATTGGACGCCCAGCGCAAGCCGCAGGGCCAAGTAATCAACAGCGTAGAACCGTTGTTGTGCGTTACTTGTGTTGGCCGTTTGATTCGACGACGAGGTGAAAACGACGGCGCGCGACGCAACACTCCTACGTCGCACGTGAGCGCGCCGTCGTTCGCCACGTGGAATGAGAACTGAGATTAAGAGAGGTCCTTTTCCTGAAGTACGTCGCTTTTAATCCCGAACCAAACGCTTTCAGCGAAAGCAGACGTTCGGTTCCACTCTGGCGGCGCACAAAATGCCGACCGACTGTATGCGTTGTGTGTGTGTGAATTGAAAAGCACGTGGATTACGGTTTACAGCTTACAAGAACGCGTGTGTGATGGCTATTTATCCAAAGTTTACGGCGTCTTGAGGTGGTTGAGCATAATCTGATAGTTTGCCATCTCCAGGCGACATCGTCCACCTTTTTAGTGGCTTCACCAGTTTTCCTGTGCTGCAACAACTACAACTTAGTAGTAAATAAGTGGCCTGCCTTTTGTGGTAAACGTTCAGCAAGACCCTGCGGATCGAGCCAACCCAAACGTAGTCTTACGCGGAAAGTTTTTACAGCTGTTCGCTCGTATTTTTTCAATGGTTTTTCTTCTTCGACGATCCGTTAACGAAGACCACTTTGCGAATCTGGTCGCAGGTTGGGCAGAGGCTGGGTCGCGCCCACCCTGGAGGAGGTGATCAAGATGCTGTCGTACGAGATGCCGATTGTGCAGCAGAACGCGGCCGCCTATCTGCAGCACCTTTGCTTCAATAACGACAAAGTAAAAGAGGACGTGCGAAAACTCGGTGAGCTAATGCATTATTTTTTTGTACAAACTAATGCAGCAACCAAGACATTCAAGTAACCTCAAATCCACCAAGATGAAGGGTTTAAAATCCATCAGCAATTTTTTAAAATATGAAATCGACTTCACGTAACGCTACATCCTCAGTTCTAAAATCTTGTTAAAGAATCGAATACATTTTTTGCAATGACCTACATATCTGGCACAGCGTTTCAAGAATGTTTACTGCGGTACTTACAATTTCAACACTTGAAACACCCTCTCACGTTTCGTTTAAACGCGTGCGACACGGCGAAAAACGCTTTTGTTAGATAACCCAGCGTAGTTCCCCTGACCAGTGAGACACTCCCGTTGGTAGCGTGGGCTTCCTTTGTGAAATGTTGCCCAAGGTGTTTGAACGTATATCGTAGTTAATATTCACCTGACCTTTCATGCCGGTGACGAAGCGCACACAAACGCCTACTGCCAAGCTGTTCCTTTGTCATGTAGTGCTTTTTTCGAACAAACCTTTGTATTTGTTTGCTGTGCTGATTGCGCCCTTCAAGAAGTTTGAACACCGCCGCTAATGCCTTCCCGTTGATTAAGTGCGTGTATTTGCGGTCATTGCGGTGTCTATGCCATTGTTGTGAGGTCTTGCTTTAAATCGGAGCTGTTGCAACCATTATGCAGTGACGTGTTAGTCCTGAAACTACTGCGTAAGTTAAAACTATCCCAGTGAGAGAAATCTAGTTATTTAAAAATTAAGCAGAGACACACAATGCATTCTTCATTAAATCCAAAACACCGCTGTTCTGACTAAATGATGCCATTACTCAAACAGTCATGTTATTGCTTACCAGTGGTACACCAAAACCTATCGTAAATCGAACGCATTTAAACCTCACTGTGGAAAGGTGCTGCGGTGCATGAGCTGAGTGCGACTGAGACGAGAAATGCGGCAGATCTTATTCAGATAGCGACGCAACAAAACGATTGTTAGCCGTCATATTCTTACAGAAATGCGGAAATTTGTCTTGAAACCACCATTTACTTGGAAGGCCATTGTTTACGAGAAAAGAGCTGTTGTCCATGATTGTGTCTGGGCGATTGTTTACGTGAAGGAGTTGTTTTCCCAACTTCCATTTTTTCCTAATTCACGTTCCATTTTTTATTCTAAAATCATTTTCGCCAATCGCTCCGTATCGCTTGCGCACGGCCGTGTGTTGTATACTGGCGAGCAGGGACTTCACTGCATCCTTTCCCTTTTTGCGTACGGGCCGCCGGGTGTGGATGGCAAGCAAATATACGGCGAGCAATCGCTTCTGCCGCTGGCACTTGATTGCAGTTTCTAGTTTCCGATAATGACCCGATCGCTTTCCCGGTCGATACAGGCGGGATACCCCCTCTGGTGAAACTGCTCGACAACTCAAACACCGCCGTGAAGTTGAACGCTTGCGGCGCGCTGCGCAACCTCTCCTTCGGCTCCAAGAACGACCGGAACAAGATCGAAATAAAGAAGGAAGAGGGCGTGCCCTGCGTCGTGCGCCTCATTAGGGCTGCGAAGGACACTGACGTCAAAGAACAAGCAACAGGTGGGTTTTCGTGGCAGCTTTTGTGCGTAGTGTCTCCCCCTTGATGTGCGTAGTGTCACCCCTTGGTGTGCGAAGTTTCCCCCTTGATTATTTTCACTAGTGGACATGTTGCCAAGAAAAAAAGGTGATTATGAAAAGGTGAACAATAAAACCATGAGTTTTGTTACATCTAGAATTTGGGTAAGCTTGATAAAATGCGCCCAAAAACGTTTTCCTGATTCCATTTGCCAACCCCTTTTGTGGCTCAGTTAGCTGTGAATGTATGTGTGACAGCTTAAATCGCTGCTTACCGAAAACAACCTTGCTTGATGTTCTTCTTCATACCTTGTCAAATGTTAACTGTTGCCCAGCTGCGGCCACCCTTGGTCACAAAGCACGGCTCGTTTCGCAGCAAGGGCAAGTTGCTGGGGTAAGCGCCGACTCTAACCACGGTTGACCGACGTGCCCGGCGCCCGCGCAGCCATTGCGCTTGTGCCTGACAGGTGTCGTGTCTGGTTGCCGGCGAGGTCTCTTCCAGACAAGTGCATTTTAGAATTCCGAACGCATCTTAACAACTGCTGTCGGGGCTTAACGCTGCGCGCGACCAGTTTATTCGGTCGTTCGCGTGTTGCCAAATGTATCTTTGTTGTGCCAACAATCGAAAGACAATGATGAATCGCGTAAGTCGCGCTGACGGCAACACAAACAGCTTAAGATCGCCTTGGATTTCACGGCGTTCTTCTCACATGGCTGGTTTCAAAATAAAAGTGCAGTCGACCGAAACCGTTTTGCTGAGTCGTTGAAAATCAAAACCGTTCGACCGTGACGGCGCGCGTTTAACGTATTTGCGCACGAAGCTTGCGGATCTAAGAGAAGTCTTGTTTTATATCATCGTTGACGTTGCCAGCTACCGCAATGCGATTCTACTCCAACAGGAAGTCTTCATGTCTGTGAACCTAAGTGAAAAACGTCAACGCAACGCTATTGTGAAATCATAAAATAGCGTTTGAAGCCTGCTGCTCGTTTGTAAACGCATTGTTCAAATATTGATTCTGCGTAATGTCGACTGTCGCTGTCAATCAAACAAAAGACAACGCATGATGTTCAGGCACACTTTGGAACCTTTCGGCCCATCCGGAACTGAAAAGCCAGGTGTTCGAGCTCGGCCTCGAGCCGCTCAACGCGCTCATTATCGTCCCGTACGCCGAGGCCGTCTCGAAGCAGGGTGGGAAGTCTAAAGACATCGATATGGTTGACGTCTTTACAAACGCCGTGGGCGTCGTGAGGTATGTCTGTACACTCTTGTTTACTGTACTGTTCGGCTGTCGCGTTAACGCGGCCAAGCCGGCCGTAAGAACTTTGTCGCTTTCGCTGCTTCACCATGAAGTTAGTTTTTGTGAGACAGTGGTTTGAACTACTTGGATGCAAACGCTTTTCCGTGCAGTTATGTCAAGCGTGCAAAGTATAATGGAACTTAGCTTGGTTGCTTCAAGCTGTCCAGGTTGACCGTGATATCTAATCGCACAAGTTAAGGCAGCGCCATCTAACTAAAGTAAAACTCGGAACTTAAGCGCCGTGGCTGTTAATCAAATGTCACCAACTTTGCTTCGGAAATCCTAGTTGTCATGCCGCCTTATGGCTGCGTTTGTACGACGGAGCCCAAGACGCTGATTAATACAATCGCTTGCCGTCAGTTTCATCACAGGCCGCGAAGTGCCCGCTTCGTGCCTTCTACCCATAAAAGGAAGGGAGAAGCGCGCTGAAAACGGTTGATATCGCAACTGTAAAATCTGCTCGGCCCATTCATCAACCTCGCACGACAGAAAACCAGCGTGAATTGCTGGCTGTAAAACCGAATTGAAGCTCCTGTGTTTGTATGCTTGCTCTGCGAAATGACCAGCTCGCTTTCACTGCCTTGCGGTGTACATTTTGATCCAGCTGTTCTCCTGAAGCTGCTGGTACGCATTGGCAAAGTAACCAGTTTCCAAAGTTAAGCGACGTCGTTGAACTAAGCCCGATGCAAATATCGTGAAAATGTGCTGCGAGCTCCTTTATTTACCCGAACAGAGGAGCCTTCCTTCATTATGCTTCATGTTGTTATCTAAAGGAATCTAAGCTCGACAGACAGCAGCGAGACCAGGAGGCGTCTTCGCGAATTACCCGAACTCGTGCTCTCGCTGATAAACGTGCTGCAAGCCAACGTCGACTGCGGCAATGTGGACAACAAGGTAGATTTGCTTTCTGCTAAACAGCTAAGTGTTCGACACGCCCGACACACATTTCACACGCAACGCGCTTTGCCACGAAATTAATAACAGACTTAAACCAATGCAGATTAACACCTGTTGACCCTACGCTTTACATGAAGGTGTGCCTGTCCGTTTTCGAACATGTTTACCGATTCGGACCAACCCCCAAGAACCACTGAACACTTGTCGGTGGCGAACCGTTGTTACTAGTAACGTGGTGCAAATGGCCGCGTATTCGGGACGGATCGGATTCAGTGGGCCGAAATATTCGGATCAAAACCAATGAGACAAGAATATGAAGCAACGTCGCGGTCGAAGATCGCGTTCTTTATGAAATTGCCGCATGCTTTTTTAAATGCGGTAACCATATCCTTGTATTTGTTACCGTTTCCCGTTGATTACAGAGAACCTTCTATCCGCAACGCTTCTAATTCAGAGCCGATGGGCCGAGTGTTACAAACGACCGCGCGATTTGCTCTAAAGAACTCCCGTTGTGAACGCCGTGCGTCTTGTTTTTGTTTAAAAACTTCGCGCCTGGTTTCTGCAGGCAACCGAGAACTGCGTGTGCGTGCTGCGCAACCTGACGTATCACTTGCAAGAGGAAACCCCCAACCGAGACCTGTACACGTTGGAGACGGATGGCGCCAACGGGAAGCAGGAGAAGGCCAGCAGCACTTCTTGCTTCGGAAAGAGCAAGCCCAAAGGTTGGCCCTTTACTGGTCAGCGACCGTTCCCACCCGCCTCGGTTCCAGGCCCTTTTTTTCGGTCGCAGACCGACACGTTTTTGAAATGACCGAAAAAAATAAATAAAGTCATTTCGGTCAGAATACCTGAAAAATATACACTTTTATGGCGAGTTTTAATACAGCTGTGAGATAAATGACCGAAATATTTCAGTGACCAAAATGTCTCTGTTAAAAATGACCGAAAGGTTTCAGCGAAAAAAAACAGTTC
>Ga0210059_1009725_pt1 | contig 14960 bp, 7 predicted proteins | sample Ectturendosymbi2_FD_188042 | JGI IMG/M metagenome (GOLD analysis project Ga0210059, IMG submission 188042) | Ecteinascidia turbinata endosymbiont from Florida, USA - Sample 2 (SPAdes) (version 2) | ecosystem: Host-associated > Tunicates > Ascidians > Unclassified | place: Key West, Florida...
TTTGAACAATGTATTTATTGGTAAATTTATTGTTCAAACTTCCCATGTTGCAGGATGCCTAAGGGCTCGCGCACCCTGAAAATTTATTGACGCTCCTTGTGGTGGCGTGCGGGCCCGGTTAAGAACCATTGGTACATAGTATCAAAACGCTCCCGTAACGTCTTGTGTCGTCTGGATCCATGGGTTGCCAAAAGTGTTGCCACTGGGGTCAGTCTCGTCAACATCAGATTGTCGCCTTCTTCAACATCAGACCACATCAAATTTTTACATTACCGCTTCATATAAGCAGGGTTTTTTCAAGGAAAAGGTTAGGTACGCGGTATGGACCTGTAGGGACCCGATTTCTCTGCTTTTAGGGACCCGATTTTCTCTGATTCTGGAGACCCGATGATGACTTTCTCTGATTCTAGGTACCCGAGTTCAAACTCTAGGGATCCGAACCGGGTCCCTAAAACACCTTAAAAAAACCTGATATAAGCGAAATCAGTGGTCCTTAAAAGATTCAACGCCCCAATACACCTTAGAAGTCAAATTTTCGTCAATCTAGGTACCCTTTTTCAACAGTTTAATAACAAAAAATGTAAGAAGAAAAACAGAACTGGTAAAGAAATACTCTATCACTCGAGTGGTGTGGAAAAAGGTTAATGCAAAGACTGCACCACATTCATCAACACTAATTTTCTACTTCATATGGGTACAGTGTTGCTAGATTGCTAGAACGAATGCAATCACTGGGTGTTAATACATTGCTGAATACCCCATCGTCTAATGTCAATACCCGCTGGGGGCATTGAGGCAATACTTTGAGAACACCTGAGCTAAATACTACTATTTACCAATAGCTCACAAGCGCGATGAACCTCATTGTCCTAAAGCAGTGGTTCTTAACCAGAGGGAATGCCTCCCCGGGGGGAGACAATAAATTTCCAGCGGAGCGCGAGCTTTTACGGGCTCTACAACATAGAAAGTTTGATCAATAAATATACCAACAAATACACTTGTTTTTACAACTTATTTAATCATGGCGGCTTAAAACAAAGGACGATTACTTTGAGGGAGGCGTGGTGTAGAAACGGTTAAGAACCAATGTCTTAAAGTGTCGTCACTAAATGGAGGGAGAGGTCCTTCGTGTGTAACATAAAATATTATTCTCAACGCAGCGTTTGGAGCATCTTCAGTTTGGAACGACAACCAAAAACACAATATGAGTAGGTTGACACTTGAGAAATTGACGAAAGGAACTTAAATATTATATATGAATGTAATTTATTTTCAACCTAGAAAGAGAAGAAATGTGGAAAACAACAACTATCCACTCAACATTAGATTTGTCGCCAAAACATCAGACATTAGAAATTTCTCTCAAAACATCAGAAGTGGCAACACTGGTTGCCAAGCCGAATTGTGCCCTTTGTTTCATCATAAAGATAACGTCTGGTGGAAACGCACTTTTCTTCCGATGACTACCATCGTTGTGTTACATCATAAACACATGAAAGTGGTAATGTCAAGCCATTTGCACCACATGCTATGCGTGTTTCGTCAGATAAGGTTTTCATCAGTCGATTTGTAGAACGAAAGAGCAGAAACGAGATTGCAATGTTTAGCTAGCGCGATGCCGAAATTTGCAATGCCTTCAGGAGCTAAAATTGGCAAAGTTTGTATGGAGGCAAAGCGCAAGAATTGGCAGTGCTAGCTAAAACCCCGCGACTGAATCGTTTTTTTTTCAGCAAAGTTTTCAAGCAGCAACGTTAAAGCAATGGCGTTAGCTAAAGCACCTGAAAATGTAGGTGGACATCACAACATAACGCTTCGAAGCACCTTTCACACTCAGCCTGGCTGGCCATATTGACACGTAATTTTTCTGGTGTTTTTGCTTGTATCTCTGGTTTCTTCTTATTGTTGGGGTTAATGTTGTTCCTTGCCGAGTCCCTTTCTAACCCAGTGTTTCTGAAAGTGGGCGGAATCGCTCCTTTGGGGTGATTTTGATGGGCAATGGAGCGAAATAACACAAAGGGGACGAAAATGGTCGATCACTAATTGATCATTGCATTAACTTCAGTAGCCTACTACTATGACTTGTCAGTTTCTTGCAGATGTTAATTTACTGTAATAATCATTTAGGGTTATTGCTAAAGCAATTTATCTATCAAATTTTGCTCTGGATCGTCTACGTGCCCGGCTACAGTGTGGATTATTTCAGGGCTGCGGAGCCGTCGTAAAAATGACACAGCTCCGGCTCCGCAGCTCTTCTTTTCATGAACATGACTCCAGCTCCGGAGCTTTTGGTTTTCATGAGTGTGGCTCCGGCTTCTGTTCGTTTTCACACATTAATATTTTAACTGTCTCGGTGTTCCTCAAGTTCCGTGGAAAATGAATTAAATCAAGTACACAAAACTAAGAGAATATGCCAAACCTTTTTGAGTAATTTGATCTGGTAGTTTTTTACAAACAGCGGTCTTACCATGAAGAAATCAGCGAATAAACATCAATCACAAGTTCAGACGATTAAGAGAACATTTACTGGCAGAAAGGAATCTCAAGACAACGGTAATATAAACAATTTCGGGAAGGGCAGTCGCTGGACTTACCGTCAATGCCTGAGGACCTTAGTTATTTCTTAAAACCAGAAAGAAAATGGCTCTTTGAAAAATTACATTTGTGTCCGAGCATTTAAACACAGACTAATCCCAATTGACCAAGTGTTTTGCACTCGTTGCATGCTTTGTCTGCTGTAGTTTTGGCGATTCCAGCTAACAGCGCTGACCGGGTAAACCATGCAAAGAGCGCAAAACACATGGTGGACTGTCATGTGTTCTTTCAAACACGCACACATTTGCATTAACACAAATGCGAAGATGTGTTTAAAAGCCCTTTTTTCGAATAAAAAGCATGACTCCTAGCAAGAAATTCACATTTGACTTTTTTAAACTAGCTGAAAACATCTGATTTCTTATCTTTTGCACTCATAATAGGCAGCGATGAATCGCAAAGTAAAGCACAATTTAGCGTGGGAACTGGTTACCGTGCTGAAAACACAGATTTTTTTCCACAGATGAAAACTTCAAGAAAAGTCCACATTCGTTTACATTGATTTTTTACCCTCCTGTTAATGTAGGCCTACTGCTATGCAAAGCAATGCTAGTTCGCTACCAATTATTTATAACTTAGATGTTATGCTACTGCTTGTAAGCGTAACGTTTTCTAATGAACATTCCCACTTTACAATGCGTGCCGTGCATATCACGCTTAAATATGTAATGACATCATGTCTTAATCATACTCCCTGCTAACAGCATGAATACACACAGCTACAAAAGATATTTTATTATATATCTACTCATTACAGCTCAGTTCTTTTTAGATCGCTACACTACTACAGACCCGGTTTGATCATTCTGACTAGAAAGGAAGATATTGCTGTAGTTAAGGTTTTTCTTAATTCTGCATCAGTGGTTCTCAACCATTTTGCTGAAGGGAGCCAAATCCAGACCTACGATTTTGTTGGAGAGCCCCACTACAGTTTTTTAACATAATTCAATTTACACGTTTTGTTTTACAGCAGAACGAAGTCTGTTACAGAATATATCAGATGTTTTTATGAAAGACTTCTGAGGGCCACACAAAGGGTGCCTGGGAGTCGAATGTATGGCCCTCAGAACTGGGGTTGAAAACCACTGGTCTACATGAATTGGATAGACAGTCACAGCCGAGTCGACGAGGGTGTCAAAGTAGGCAGCTGCAGGATCAACATTTGACTTTTAGCAGAGGATTTGGTACTGCTAACAACATCTCAACAAGGTCTTCAGCATGCAGTCGATCGCTTTTCTGCTGCGTGAGACCGAGCCGGAATGAAAATCAGTGCTAAAAATGCCGAGGTGCTACTCTATGTGTCTCTACAAACCCAAGGCAGTATATGCGGCAAGTGAGCGGCACTACATTGCAGCAGGTGGAGACGTTCAAGTACCTAGGCTGGTACTTACGTGTGATGGAAGGCGGAGCCCCAGGAGATTGATGCACGGATTGGTAAGGATAACGCAGTTCTGCGTTAGCTTTATCGCTCTGTAGTGACAAAATGGGAGCTTTCAAAGACCGTAAAGCTGTCAGTTTTCAAATCGATCTATGTTCTGATCCTTGCCTGTGGTCATGAATCTTGGGTAATGACCGAAAGAATATTAACTCAGGTGCAAGCACCAAAGTTGGGATATTTGAGAAGAGTCCAAGGTGTGACAAAGGGGCGTACCGAGGTTGAATTGCGCCCGGTGCAGGAAACTAGTTTGGCGCCTCCATATTTGAACCTAAGGTATTTTGGGATTAAATGTCCTACATTGAGGTAAAAACTTGCGACATTATTGTGACTTTTCGGCGGCGCGCAGTGATTCGACGTCCGGGGTATTGTGCCCTCTCGTTACGCCCCTGGTGTGACACTTCGCGACAAAGTGCGCAGCTCTGAAATTCGCAGTGCCCTGAATGTCGAACCACTTCTAACTGTGAGAATACACCTACGTTAGTTCGGCCAGGTATCCATAATGTCCACCAGAAGACTGGTGAGGCAAGCCCTCCTGGCTAAAGCCACGGGAAGGGCCTTTGCCACGGGCCCCCTACCATTTAATTCGGCTCTGCCCGCACTTTAAAACACCGCAGAGGGAAGAAAACTCTTCATACCTCGGGCTTGGAAGGGAGCGTTGCACCCTCTGAAATGTAATTTAGACCACGTCAAAGAATTACATGCTTTGCGTGCCTGCCAGTTTCCTTTATCGAGGCGCCACAATAGTTTCAGCTTTCAACTAAAAATGAAAGACGAGAAAAAAATGTCGTTTTGCGTTGATAAAAAAAATCACAGGAGAAAAATTCCGTGGCTTTTTAGGAGAGAAATGCAACTTCGTATGAGCAAAACTTCTGACATGTGATCTCTTCAAACGCGACTGTTTTAGCAGATAACGTTAATTCCTGCAAAGAAGTGGAAGATAGATCATAAAAATGTGATTCACAGTAAATCAAAACAGCTTCAGTTTAACATGGCGTAAAATGAATGTGATCTGAAATGCATGTGGCCTCAAATGAATGTGGTCTCAAATGACTGTGGTCTCAAATGACTGTGGTCTCAAATGAATGTGGTCTCAAATGAATGTGGTCTCAAATGACTGTGGTCTCAAATGAACGTGGTCTCAAATGAATATGGTCTCAAATGAACAGGTCTCAAATGAACAGGTCTCAAATGAATATGGTCTCAAATTAATGTGGTCTCAAATGTCTCATATGAATGTGTTCTCAAATGAACAGGTCTCAAATGAACAGGTCTCAAATGTCGTGGTCTCAAATGAATGTGATCTCATTTGAAGTGGTCTCAAATGAATAGTCTCAAATGAATTGGTCTCAATTTTCTGCACACCGAAACAGATCTTTTTTTCATTGTTGATTATATCAATCTTGCTTTTTCTGCTTGTTGACACCTTTCTCATCATTGCTCTTCTCATGTTTTTCGGATTGTTTTACATATGCATGCATGGCTCCGGCAGCATTCTTCGTTTTTCTTTAAGCCCCGTATCCGGAGCCTGAATCAAACATTTTTGAAAAAACGGACCGGAGTCACTTGACATTTTCTTTAGTAGCAGGAATCTGCGTGACGTTTATACATGTAAATTCCAACGTAAACCATTACTGATATTTCGGTTATATCGATAGTAGCCGGAGTCTCAAGAGGAGTCGGATTCTCAAATTTGAAAAATTTTTTAGATCCAGATCCAAAGATTTGTGAGCAGGAGCGGGTCGGGGTCTGACGATGTGACTCCGGTCACCCCTGGTTTGTAGACGGGTGCTGCGAGAGAGGAAAGTGATGCAATATGGCAGTCAGCACAACTTCATTCACATGTCAGTTAAAACAAGTTAGAGATAGTTTTCTGTGGCAGGTGCGTTGTGGTGACACGCACTTTTACGAAGAACACGTACTGTACATTAGCGACATATGCACAACATCAACATTTTTGTGGTGACGCGCACGTTGGCCTGACTCAGTGCAACATCATCAGCAGAAAAACCAAATTCACGAAATAAAAAAGTACCACTCTGAGGTACACGAACGCGCTACTTGTGTTTGTTTGATGCAATCTCTGAGATCTTCTTTTGAGCGAGTTCTATCCACTGATTGGCCGCGCTAGATCTTGGTCCAGGTTTTGAGCAGCCATTCGGTAGTCTCATCGTCCAGAACCGTCAGGGTGTGCAGGCCACGACGAGGCCGGTGGATTGGACATTGGAGGACAACATGGTCGACGGTTTGTTCTTCTGCGCCACACTCATAGATCGCAGAGGAGGCCATACCCCATTTGCCCACTACCCATTCCATTGTTGATCCGCCCAGCGCGCCGCACGCATGTCGTTGTTGTCAGAAAAACTGATGAGTTGTTTTGCGGCGCGTACAAATGGGCGTCTCGATTTGAAGCGCCGTGCATTCGCACTTGGTGGGCAGGTGAGCGCTGAGCAGAGCAGGTGTCCAGGCTCTATGGGGCTCGGCTGAAGGAGCGATATAGGGTCTCGCACTCTTTGTCCCAGCATGGCACATAGTTCTTCCGACGGCTTCTTCTTGCGTATGGAGGTTTCCCTCCGAGTTGCATGCTTTGTGTATTGCGGAAAGGCACGCACAATCACGACACATGAATCACAGCAGACGAAGCATAGTGAAGCGTTAGCATACGAACACGATAAACAGCGTCATACAGCACGTAGTTGCACAAAGCGCATTGGCAATTTTTGGGCCACCGCGGGCGGTAGCAGAATTGACCCACGAGTTGAGTGCTAGGTTCCTTGCTCAAAGGAACAACCTGCGAGGATCGAAATCCTGCCTCACAACTGTGAGGTCAGCGCTTTACCGAAAGAGCTTACCGGCCACCCCGACGGCCACGTGGGATACATTGTTTAACCGCAGATAGTAGGCTCTCGCAAAAATCCAGGTATGCCCTCTCAATATTTGATGTGTCCGGAGGTGGCAATCTCTTGGTGGATTCACCTGTGAGAAGCCGAAAGCGCTTCCAATAAGCCTTGCAAAAGTTCCAACGCTTCACCGGGTCGCTGCGGGCAGGAACCTTTGAGTCTTGGTGGCGTTTTGAGGGAGGGCCGATGTTGTGACCACGGGAACTTTCCTAGAACACCGAAGTCGATTTTCCTGACCGAAACTCGCGAAGGCCAGGTCTGGATTGGTGCCGACGTTCGAACGGCGTGAGAAGAAACTGGCAGTTTCCTCTGATTTGTACAACAGTCCTAGGTTGTTGGATGTTTTTTGCGACCTTTGAACAACCCTCCATAGAAAATAGTTGCCATACCCGACCTCAGCTTTTTTCACTCACGGCACACTTGACAACTTTCCAAAATTTTGCGGCACACTTGACCATTAATGTAAACAATACACTTCATGATTTATTTTAAGTTATTTTAGCTTGTTTTACTGAGAACAATTGCTGTAAGTTAGGCTCAATATTTGAAAGAGCAACTCGACGTTCTTCATCAACGTCTTTTAAACATGGATCATTTATGCAGTGGCGTGCAGATGGGGTGGGGCGAACTAAGCGACGGCCCCGGGAATCCAAGAGAGGGGGGCATCCAAAGAGTGAAATTACAAAGGTTTACATGTCGTGACTAGATGATTTTTCCTATTGTAAGGCTATTTAGGCATGCTGCATGGATTTAAGTTCTTGAAACTTGTTTTGTTGTCAACAATATTTTTTATGTGTTCAAATGCCAGTAATTCGCAGCTTCTTCAATACCAGGGACATATACTGTAGGTGTGCGGCGCACGCCCAATCAAACTGATAGTTACGTGGCTTGCTACATATCGTGCGATCAAAGGAAAATCACAAAAAGATTGAAAGATAGTGGGGGTTGAGAAAACCCGTTTTTTTTTAAAAGAAAACGAACTCACCGGGGTTTTTTGCTTTTTAATCCGCTTTTCTTTGTCATTTTTTTAAACGAAACAGGTTTTTGTTATTAAAAAACACAAAAACCCCATTCTGTATTGTTTACATTGCATCATGCAATATTACCCTTTTCAGAATTGTACAATAACCACTTGTTATACCTATTATGGTATTCAAAATTGAGGGTAAAGCAATGTACCCCATCTCTATTTTCGCAAAGTGTTCTTGGTCAATTCACTCCAAAGTTATAAGCCTTAGCAAGCATAGCCTACGCACAGCAACCAGAGAAAAGCCACTCGCACAAAAACTCTGCTGCTTCACGTCACGTTTATGCACATGCCCTTCTAGTTCAGCATCTATATAGTGCATTTTTTCAACATATCTTGTGGTATGGTCCAACATCTGAAACAGCTTATATGCAGGGAAGGCATAAAAATTGATTAAAATATGCCGATTTTACAAAACTGAAGAAGATAACCAGTAGAATTTACTCAAACTGTTCGAATTATTCTTTTCTCTTTTACAAGTCCTTAAAATTTCGTTGCTGTTCGTTTGTTTCATTATAAAACTTTACAGTTAACTGCACAACTGTGCTACTTATTTCACTTTTTATTTCAAGGTACATTTTTTAAAGGAAAAGAAAAGTGTGGATTTTGGTAGGTTTTATTGTTCTTTTCAGTTTGGCTTTCAAAAAAGCCGTTTATTTGTTAGGTCCAATTACATAAACCCTGCATTAATTATGGACGTTTAATTGATTTTTTGAGCCAAATTTCAAAACTGTCCTATTTCAACGTGATTGATTAGACTGATTTTATGATGAATGACTAGTTTCCCGTTTCGTTTCTTGTGCTAATAGAGTCGCACACCTGTGCTTGCAATATGTGCTTCGTTTCGAGCTTCGTCATGAATTGGCAGTTCAGGCGGATTGATCATAACGGCTCACACAAGTCCGTATCTGTTCTTCCCTCTTAGTAATAGTACATATAACGGCCACATAATGAAAAACAAAAATTATCCTGCGTACTTTATGCGGATTCTCAATTCTTGTAAAGTTTAGCAAGTTTCAAACTGTCAGCCCTGGGTGTCCGCCAACCCAGCTGCATACCTTCTGATTGACTGCTATTCGACGAGACATTCGCGCAGCCTTGTATTTTTGCAATTGTGAACAACGCTGACGTAGCAGTGAGTGTGTTCTGCTCCCCTGTTTTAACCAAGCCCGTAGCCAGGATTTACGTTGTGGGTGACAAAATGCGTTTTCAGTGAGGCAAGATTTTAGTTTTTTTATATGTTTTAAAAAAAGATTTTCTGGGAACAACAAAATTTGGAGGGGCACAAAAAATTTGGGAAGCATTGGTCTCCCTTTCTCCCTCGTGGCTACGGGCCTGGTTGTAACGCGTTGCCGGGTATTTTTGTAGTTATGAAATGCTCTGTCGTAGGAGACCGCTGACAATAATTTATATTCACTACAGTGACACTTTGTAGTCTAAACAACGAGTAAAGAGAGTGCGTGTAGATATGCACAGGGACGCTGGAGGATAGAGGCATGGCGGGGGCATTGCCGCTCTGCCCTTTCAAAGGAGAGCAACGTGGCCGGATGTGTCTTTTCATAAAAGGATCATTGGTAATTTCATGGTTTATCAAGATTGACTTGAAGCAAATTTGTTGCAGCTGTTCTGCCACCCAGAAAATTCAGAATGATTTTCTATAATTTCTGTTATTATGTTTGAGGTCAACATTGTTGATGAACAGAAACAAACATAAGTGGTAACGACTGTTTGTTTTTTATAAGTTTCCATTGCCCTCCACTGTTTTACTGCTCCTCTTCCCTACCACTGCTTCGGCGTCTTTAAATATGCATCTTGTGTCAAAAAACTTCGTCGAAACATTGGTTTGCAAAGGTGAATATGACCTAAAATTGTGAAGTCACAAACAGCGTATATCCAACAACAAGACCACCATACGCCACTGCTCAATACCAGAATGTAGATGGGGGCATCCAATCAAGCAGTCGCCCCGGGCATTACCAGAACTCTGCACGCAAAATGATTTATGATCAATAACAAAGATGAGAAACCGTGTTCACACAAGTATGTAGTGAAACACTGAAGAAGAATTTCAATAGCCACTTTCGAAATTCGCTAATAAACCTCTTCAATACAAATCCAAAAGACAATAAGTGGAACATCGCTGAATTTTAATCTCAGAGTTCTGTAGCCTATTTCGGAAACCTTGAATGTTTTTCTAATAGGCAAGGATAATTCTTACGTTGACATTTCACGATCAGCTGAAAAAGGATTTCGGATCCAACAATATTGTTCCGTATTTTTTGTAAAAAAGTAACGGTCGTATTTCTGATGTAATAAAGTAACGTGTTTTTGGAACAACCACAACACGTTAACTTTGTCAATAGTTCCATTTTGATTGCTTCTTGGAATCGCTTCCAGTGATCCCCGTTGAGCGTGTTAGTTCAGTTTTCCAGAGTATTTGTTTCTGTTTGAAACCTTTTAACTTGTCAGAACGTCACAGTATATTTTCATTTTTGCCTTGCATTTTAATGTTGAATTCATTCAAGAGTTCAAACATGTCGGTCATATGTGCAAGTTTAGCAATCCGACGCTCATCTTCAAGGTGTTTATACAGATGATGGTTGTTCTGAGTACGAACTGACTTATGTCATGCCGGAGCTTGAAAAGTCTTGCGAGAACTTATCCCGTGAAACCCAAGACACAGACGTACGAATCAGCAATTATTGAGGTTGTGATCCCATTTCGTCACATAGCAACCAAAAAACACGTAAAATTCAAGGCTCTTGCTTGAACGTCGACAATGTGGATACAGTCTCATCGTTTCAGACAATCCCTTTGGTAATACTTTGATCATCAGGGTTTACATGAGGCCCGTAGCCACGGGGGGTATAGCCCCAACAAAGTTTGTTGTGACCTGAAAAATTGTTTTAAACACACAATATCGTGTTTCCCCGATAATAAGATCCACCCGATAATTAGACATAGCGTGATTTTTGAGGATGATTTTAATATAAGCCCTACCCTAAAAATAAGCCGTAGTTGACTGGTGACGACAAAACGTCCCTAATCTCAGCCATTCCAGAGGATGATGATATGATTGTTTTTGAATAAATTTTTGTTAACGAGTTTCTGAAAAAAAACATGTTAATGATAAGTATATGTAGACAGTTCTTCGTAATTTCTGTTTATTTAGAAGTCTCTTAATTTTTACATTGTAAGTTTATTTTTTGATATATCAAAATAAGACATCCCAAAAATAAGCCCTAGTGTAAATTTCGGAGTAAAAATTAATATAAGCCCTGTCTTATTATCGGGGAATCACGGGAAACAAAAATTTTTCCCTAAAAATGCAATATGCTCCCCAAACCTTAAAACCTGACTACAGGTCTGCCCTTCCCTATGCACACAGATTTGCATAATTTGAAATGCTGGACTTTGGCGTTTCACTAATGCAGCAAAGTCTCTACCTACGCCCACCATTAGTGCTTTACGCTAGACCTACCATGTGGTTGTGAAAACTTCAATGCTGACATCACAAAAACAAGGTAAACAACGTCACGAAATCAACACAATGCACAGTGGAAGTCTAGCGGGGGTTTGAGTTAGCGAACTGTAATGCTCATATTTTCTGATAAAATTATTCCGCGGCACGCCGGTTGCGGAGCATTGCCCTACGCCACTGCCCTGCACTGTAATTAAATGAATGAATGTGATTGAAATGTGCATTTAAAACGCCTTACGTATTCCGATGGTAAAATTCGTTCCATTCATAAAAATCGTTCCATTGCTTGGTGCATTTAAATCTCCCGTGCTTGTTTTGATCACATTGGATAAACTGTCGGTTCGAAAACAATCGTTCGATAAACTATCGTTTGATGAACTGTTTTTCGATAAACTGTGGTTTGATAAACTGACGGTTCGAGAAACTGTTGCCCTATAAACTGTCGTTCTATAAACTGTCGTTCTATGAACTATCGTTCCATAAACTGTCGTTCGATAAACTGTCGTTCGATAAACTGTCGTTCGATAAACTGTCGTTCGATAAATTGCCGCGTCACAGTTGACCATGTTGTCCTTCATTGTCCAATCCATCGACATCCCCATGGAACACATGGCCTGACGGTTTTGAATGATGAAACAATAGAGTGGCTGCTCAGCACCTGAGCCGAGATTTACAGTAGTGCAGCCTATCAGTGGATTGACAAAACTCGTTTCAAACGATGAAGAAGAAGACATCGGAGCTATGGCTGATTGCTCGTCAAGATTCAACACATTGGTCAGATCTCATTCAGCTACTAAAGAGCGTAAAACGAAGTTTTGCAATTGTCAATGGTGATTAAAAGGTTTTCCAATTGGGCGGCTCAAAAAATTGCCAGCAAAAGAAATTTACTGGTTGATCATGAACGAGATCGTTGCTTATATGAAACATCGGTTTGACCGCAGTCGTTTCGTCGTTCGAGAAAGGGTCATGTTCTTGAATGATATGCAGCGGAAGTCTCGTGAGATTGTTCCGAAGTGGGTGGCACGCGATCGTCCAGATGGAATTCGCATCCATTTGCAGCACCGTGGACGATCCACTTCGTACTCGTTTCATTTGTTCTGTTGATGACGAAGCTCTTTCCAATGCTTTTCTTAGAAATAACCCTGTGGTGAATTGCCCGCTAATCAAAGGCGAATTTTCATTTTCGGGACCGTAGGTTATTTAAAATTGGGGGTCCTTTTGGAAGGTTTGCGATGGCTGATGTCATACAAATTAGCACTATGCGTGCTCGATACAATCACTGAACAAGTTGTTCCAATTCATAAACACAATACTTTATTGTGAATTCCCTCTATATCAGGAACAAAAAGAATCACAATGAAACGAACGAAAAAGGCAACGGTGAAATTATCTGACCATACTCCTATTACAGATTTATTGAGTGCCCTGTGCATTGATTTATTGGTTTATTGTTTCATACGACTCAACTAATAAACAAAAGCAATCAATACAAGGAGCCTTCAGGCTATACGAAGACCAATTGTCAGTGTAGGTCAGATCAAATGAAGATATATTGGCATAATCTCTGATCATTCTCAATGTAAACGAAGAGTATCACCGTGTCGCATTGGATGGGTGAAGGACCATGGCGATCATCTAGTCAACCAAGGTTGTTTATTTCATTTGACAACTGTTGAACAGCAACAGTTGGGGATCAAATAAGCTATGTCAGATAAACCAACACAGAACATGGTGAAGTAAATTTACAGACGAAAGAGCATGTCTATGTACACAAAGATATGAATCAAATTTAATTGTGGAAATTTGGCGTGGTTAAAAAATTGCACTATTTGCGCATGTCAAGAGTTGGCTCTGAGTAAAGCACTTGTACTTCGTACGACACCTAACAGCCTGTTACATAAGTCTAAGATCGACGGGACATTTTGTCTGCAAATCGCTAATAATTTTGTCGTACTTTATCTTTCTTGCTGAAGCATGTGCAACATACAGAATAACAAGACTTTGCAATCTTTTCAGGCCCATGGTAGATCGAGTGCATGATTTCAGCCGTCGAAGCTTACAAAAACCGCGCTCGCCAGAGCAGTTGGTATTGATCAGTGATAAATACGTGCGGTAGGCGATGAGAACATTTGGATAACCTCCGCTAATTCATTACGTATAAAGTACTGAAACGGTTCAAGCTTCATCGACGTTGTATCTCGCTTAGATGGAGATAACTTCACAGCGTTACAATTCCTAAGTAAAACAGCAAAGTTTACCAGCTCTTCAAAAAATGATGGTTCAGGATCTTCATTATAGAGTTTAATAAGCTTCTTCCCTCCTGCTATAAGCTCTTTGCCATTTCCAATCATGCAACTTGCCCAACACGCCAAATGTATCGCAAGTGTTCTTGTATGCATTACAAAGAAATTCTAAATTCGACTCAAGCTGATCGATACGAATAGTGAAGACACCAATGCGAAAATTCTCGCGGCCATTGCAAACAGTTTGAGAAAAAACGTGCGCTGAACCAAAACAAAAATACAAATATACTTGCTTACGAAATTGCTTGAAATTGTCCTTACAAAATTTCTGGGAGCCTCGTGGGCCCTAGGTTTAAGCCTTTTTAGCTTAAAATGGTTAATCCGTGACTGCCGCCACTCAATTGGAAGGTTGGTGTTTGCTCCACAGCCAGTGAGTGAATCGCCGTAGAGCTCCATGGGCAGGAGCGTTCACCTCAGCCGTCTCAGCACGAAGCTCATTTATGACTAAACATGCCGCTAATTCGCATTAGCAAAATTGAAAAACGTTCCATTTCATGGTTGTTATGATGATTACATCATTTGTTAAAAGTATCCAAATCAGGTTTAAAAATTTACTCATTCAACTTGCTTCGTCCTGGTTTGTTAAATAACAAACATCGAAAGTGTTTTGCTTTGATTCTGTAAACTTACGATAGTATCACAAGGTTCCTACGCTATATTTTAAACTGATGTTACAAAAGTGAACCATAAATCAGTCCATAATACTAAAAATTTTCCATAAAACAATTTTTGAAGATTTTTTGAAAAATTATTTTAATCATATCAAAAAGTCCTCATCCCGTGATTTCGGAAACTTGAGATTTATTTAGGGATGATCTGTTGTATGAAAGAAATCGGTATGTCAACTTGTGTTAATTTTGCTATTCTATTCCTTTTTCGTAATCACGTTTCGCTACAATTTAGTCGCAGTTATTGTTATTTTTGCATGTGATTGCTTGTTTTGGGTTTATGTGATGGACCAAGTCGATCAGAGCTTGAATGGCGCAAGTTCTTTTGCTCTATTAAGATGTGGCACTGAGTGTGGGAAAAGAATTGGAGAGATTTAATAATATTTTACGTTGGGACTGACACTGTGTTACGGGTTCTGCATGAGATCCGTAGACTACTGAACCGAATCCAACCCTATTATAAAAATGATCGCCAAAGAAAGAGATGTAAACGACATTTTGCAGACGTTTCGGTAAATCCTGCTACCATCATTAGTGCATCATTTGCAATTGCA
>Ga0210059_1009726_pt1 | contig 14959 bp, 9 predicted proteins | sample Ectturendosymbi2_FD_188042 | JGI IMG/M metagenome (GOLD analysis project Ga0210059, IMG submission 188042) | Ecteinascidia turbinata endosymbiont from Florida, USA - Sample 2 (SPAdes) (version 2) | ecosystem: Host-associated > Tunicates > Ascidians > Unclassified | place: Key West, Florida...
ATCCGCCTCCGCACCTGTGTCGGACGTTTCCGCTCTTGCTTGTACAAATGGGGTATGGTCTCCTCTGCGGCCTGTGAGTGTGGCGCAGAAGAACAAACCGTCGACCATGTTGTCCTCCTATGTCCAATCCATCGACTTTTCCATGGACTGCATGGCCTGACGGTTCTGGACGATGAGACAACCGAATGGCTGCTCAACACCTGCCCTGAGATCTAGTGCGGCCAAGAAGTGGTTTGAACAATTAGCTCAAAAGAAGAACAGGCACTAAAGGCCATTGCAACGAAAATGTCATAATTCATATTATAAAAATAATGAATTGTGCACACACAATAATGAAAAGCTTTCTAGGCCGCATTCGGGCCTCAGCCTTAACATACGAAGTAACTGGTGTAGAGACACTCTGCAGTGGTGGCGAGACCACAGATTCAAGTTTACAGGTCTTAGTAAATCTTGCAGGAAATATGTTCTACGTGACGGCAACCAGCGCTGCTAATTCTAGTGAACGAGTGTTTAGTATCGATGATCATGTCGTGGATAGTAAAAGAGCAAATTTAAAAGATTTCTTCAGTGAACGACTTACTCTTTTTCAACAGTGCTTTGAAAAAGTAGCGCTGAAGTCTGACTAGGTTTTACATTTTTACCTTAAAACGTTTTTCACGACCTTCCGTTGGCTTTGAATTGAACCACTGAATAAATTGCCACTTGCGATGAAACGCATTCCATGAGTTTTTATTGGTTTTCAGACACATAGTGACAGGGTAGGTTCGGGACGGAAACAGTGCGGGACAGGTGAAGTTAGAAGTCTGCGGGTGCGGGGCGGAAACGGACAAAAAAATTAACCCGCGCAGGACCCTAGTGGAAGACAAAAAACATCACATCTTGTCAGGTAGATCTAAATCCTATGGCTACCTCTCAATGGGACATGGGACAAATATCAAGTCCACTGTGCCGTCCCGTCCCATAGGTTTCCCATTCACATGGACAAGACTGGAATAATTTTTCAAATGTTCAGCTAGCAAAGGATCAATAGTACATTACTCCTTAGCACTGGTTTCAACGACACATAAAAACTGCCAAAAAGTAAATACGAAGAGCGAGAAAGCAAGCACATCCGTCAAGTTGAAAGTTCTACTCGCGAAGCCACACATATCTTCACGCCTTGAACAACTACGGCAGAAGTTTTTAATGTGGACGGCATTTTCTCAGTCTGCCGTAAACGTGTGGGCAACAATTACTGCACCAAATAATTTCCAATCGTGTATTTACCATTGCTTGTCTTCAGTTTCCTTTTTCCCTTACGAAAACATTACCACGTTTTCCACCAAAACTCTCCAGCCAACTATGAAACCGGTATTAGAATGTGAATGTTAGAGTCTATTTTTGAACGCATTCACAGAACTTAAACCTGGTCTTCTGTTTTCAAAGTCAGATTTACATTTTCCAAACTTGTTTATTTTCGTAAAATCGATTTTTCAACAAGGTTCGATTAAGAAACCTAACTTCAAACAAGCAATCACCTCCTGCTCCGATTGAAAAGTCCTTTTAGCATTCCAGGAAAACGGACAACTGCTTTTCAATTCATGAAAAGCGTTCCGGGGGGCGTGCGTCGAAAGATCTTCAAAGGTATCTGGAGGCTTTTCGCCAAGCGTTTCGGGCAAAATCAGAGCAAGCACACCTGCAGTGATTCCGAAAATACCAAACACAAGATAGGAAAATGCATGACTGGAAGAAATCTGTGGCAGAAATACAACGATGGTGACGACCAATGCTTCATCCAAGAAAATTTTACACTGCGCAAATGTTTGTTTCAGTGCGCATGCAAATGCACAACCATGTGGACACACAACTAGGGAAGCGTTTCAAGCGTTAAAAGGGCTATGCGATATATATATACGATAGTAAATTTGCAATGTCGCAAGTGCGCAAGAACGATATTTCACTGCGCAAATGGCCTGGTGGCACTGCGCGTTTGCGCACCTCAGAGGGAACACTGGTGGCGACTGCGGACGATGAAGCGGCGATGCGGCGATGCCACCGATCCTGGCATCCTGGCTGATGAAGCGGCGATGCGGCGATGCCACCGATCCATGCGGCGATGCCAAAGAAGCGGCGATGCCACCGATCCTGGCTGAGAACGACAAAGTCCCCATGGCAACGTTTCTTATACATGTAGGGAAGAGTTCGGGTGAGTATAAATAGATGGTGGAAAAGGATCCAGCAATCGCCATTTTTCCGAACAAGCCTATTGCCAGTTTGGCATTGCTTTTATCTGCAAACAAAATGCAACTATTCAGTAATGCAACATGGTCGAGAAGTCATAAAATACCAACGCAATATCGCAATCAAATTTTGCAAGGTACTTAACCAAATGTCGCCTCTGTTTTCGCTACCCAAAACAAGTCAACTTTTGCCAAAAGAGGAAAAAACAAATAACAGAAGCACAGCCAAGCTTAAACATGCGTTCGCCGCAAACAACAAAAACACACCTATCGCGCCAAAACCTGTCAAAACGAGGCAAGCTATTCCGCTCATCAAATACTCGGCAACTAATGCTCGCCTTCTGCCGCACCTGTAAAGAAAAGTTGAAGGAAGTCAATTGCAGACTGCGCTTTGGATCGGACAGACCATTTGAAAAGACCACGTTGCGAAAGAAACAGGACAACTATTACTGGGAAATTTAATTCGAATTTTGAAAGTAAAGTTTTCCAAACCCGACAGAATGAACTCGGCGCAATTTTGTTCATACTGATCTAACACGTCACAACAACGGTGCGCCGATTGACGCTATTGCTTACGTTCTCTTGTTTTACTTCTACGATGACACAATAGTTTCAGGTTTTTACATAAATCGACCTTCCAAGTGCAGATCCATGCAAAAAAAAGTTCAAATATGAAACCAATCAACATCTACTGATTCACATTATCTCTAAAAACAGATACGTTTGCCAAGTTTCTAAACCAACAGTTCGGTTCTTATCTATGGCCGTTGCTCACGCATGACACGTTGTAGAAGTTCCTGCATATAGCAGCATAGACTTTCGGGCCTAAGCCGGTACCACACAGTTACAATTTTTGACATGCCAGTGTAAACAATGTCGTCTAGAACAGGGATATAGAAAGTGCGGCCTTTTCAAGAAGTTTGTGCGACTTTTTACCATCTGCTCGCTTACAAATGTATTTGTTTTGGTTGCTGGTTCTTACCATTTTTGTCACGATAAATATGCAGGTCTAGTGCAGAATCGTCCGCCCAGCGCAAGCGTCCGAACCCAAAACTTATACCGTCACCGAAGGATGAGTATGAAGACCTAAAGTCGCACACAAGCTTTGTAACGTGTTGTTTATGCGTGCTTTTCAATTCAAGGCCTAACTGACATCCAGTTAACTGAAATGCACGACCTTCGACTAGGAAAAGATTTCCCACCTCTGATCTACAACCTTCGGATAGGGCGAAATAGACAAATTATAAAAGTGCAAAAACAGCCGAAAATGTAAAAAATACATTACCACACTTTATTGAGCACCGCCGAACAACATAGTAGAGCCGGATATTCAACCAACGCCTGCAAAACTGTACTGAGGTACAAATTAACACTTAAATCTCCAGCTGCCAGCGTCAAAGCATAATAAACGAAGCTGCTGACGAACCTGCAAATGATAAAAGGAACGCAAATCAGGAAAGACCAAATGCAACACAGTGACTTCATGCAAAGTTCACGATGAGCTAGCTAGAACAAAAGCACACCGCGTAAGTATTTAATTTACCGCACAACCTGAAAATCCACAGCGAGTGGGTATTGGGGCAAGGAATTACGACGGAACATCAGTTAAGCTTCCTGCCAGAAGTGGAATGATTTCTCAGCAAGCTTGGTTTATACTACAAACCGGGACTTGGGACGTAACTGAATTCGCCAACTTAACGAAGATCTCGATTAACTATAAACACCTAGGCCGCACCAAGGCACTCACTGGTAAGCGTAAGAAACAATCTCTGAAAACGAGACCATACAACGCTGCTACAAGCTTAAGAAAACCAGAAAGTAGCGAAAGCCTCTAAGGCAATATGAAACGAACAAGACAGCACGTTGCAAGGATCCCGGGTACGGTGGAGAACAGTCTCTCCATATGGAGATGCCGCAGAAAGTCGCCATGGACACCAAAGAGACGTCTGGCCTGCATAACCTGGTACATCAATTACCATCCCCAAGTAGTCAACAGTAGCGAAATTACAGGACAACAAACTTGTGTGGTTCTGTACTCAATTGACTTTCTGTTTATCGTAGCCCAAGTAAAGCTTTTTGTAATGAAACTATGCTAACGACTGATATCGCTAGTTTCTGGCCTGTACAGAAAACGCAACGTTGGCGAGAAATCCGATCTGCACAAGCCATAACCTTCAAAGCAGTTGTTATATACTTCAACTAGACTGTATTTTATTGTTTCACAGAAAGACGGAAAACGTATGTCTGATTTAAGGCAGGATTATATAAGTTTGATTGTAATTTTTAAAAATTGCCAGAGTATTCAGACAAACTATTGGGATCTATATCTTCTTTTTTCTCGAGATTTTACGCATCTTATTTTATCGTAATATTTATTTTCGATTATCTGACTTTACAGGATGAGCACATTCTTCAGACTCCGGCCTATCGTTATAAAGTAAAATGAAGTTATAGTTGCAATGGCGCTTAAAGTCCATTTTGCTAAAATTCAGCTTCCGCTTTTTTAAACCATGTAGGGTTGGACCAGGAGTCTCGATGCATGTTTTTCGGCTTTATGAAACGATGCAATGAAACACTGAAACACGACAACTGCTCCATACAATCAGAATTGATGACCGCGTAACACCAGCAAACGGAATTTCATCATTAGACAGGACTCCGCAACAACCAACAATGTATAATGTCACATTTTTGACAAAATACCAACATGTAGATTATTTAAGGTTTTGAACGGGAAGTGGAGTATTTCAATGATTTTGCCTGAAAAAGAAAAACAATTCCACTGAAGATCCATCATCTCAAAGCAATCCCAGTGACCTAAAAATGTTTCGTGACCTGAAAGTTCGACAACTGCGCTTGCAAAGTTTTGTGTGATTTCTATTAAGTACAAACACAAAAAGTTCAAAACTTACCACAAAAACAACATGACCAGAGCTCTTGTTCTCGCGATTTTATCTCTAAATAAATCAACCAATGTGTATTTGGCTGCTTCTGTTACTGACGACTTTCTGACAAATTTCACATCTGAAAACAAAACGTCAACATTTATAAATGAAATTAAATAAAATACAGTACAAACTTTGCGGTTTCAACAAGAGAAAAAGCTACGCAGAGACAGCTATGTGGCGTCAAAACCAAAAAACTGAAGTTACGCGTAAACGCTTGTCAATAGAAAAATGAAACTTGAAGTCTACACACTACACATTCTCTTCAGCCAAGACCAACTCGAACTTAGATAACAGCATCGGGATGCCAGAGGAACCTGACCGTTAGCTTGGTGAAGTCCATTCAAATGAAAAAACACGGGAAAGGTATGATGATAATTTCAAATTACAGTAGTTGTAAAAACATGAAGAACTACAACAGATGTTTGTTGAAAGAAAGCCTCGCTTCGGAGAAGCACAAGGGTTTCGTCATTATCAATATAACTCAAACATGCAGTAATAAAAGCATGAACGCAAATAGCGTACCCGGGTAAAAGTTGCGCCCGGGTAATCGACGCCTCTTGACGCTTTCATATGCGAACTTTGAACGCAATTTTCTTTTCAAAAATCAGAGCTTGCCATCAGCACCCCTAAAACTTTTACGTGTCTTATTTGCTGTCCGTTGAGATGAATTGGCAGAACCACTTACTTCAACAGCAAGTCTACAAATTCACTATCTACAAATCCGTCCACGCACCAGTGATCCAAAGTGAATTTGTTTTGCATTGGATGGTTAAATGTGCATCTACAGTTGGCTAAGTGTTGTAATACTGCGGCTCACCGCTTTGTCACCAAATCGCGCTTTTCAAACTACGTTGCACGCCCCAAACGCGCTACGATACTTAAAAGGTCCTACCCTATGTGAGGATTCAGAGCCATGAATAACCGTCTCCGTTCGCAGTGACTTATTTGAAGTGACGAAAACGTCACAATTACAATGTTTTCGTTCCCGGAAGCGGATCGGCTGCTCTGTACCGCTAATTTGGCGCGACCATTGCAGCTGATAACTGGGCGTTATCAATAGTTCAACCGTCACCCACGAAGCCAACAGTCCTTGAAAGGGGCCATCGTACCCTGAAAATGGCCTGCGAGATTAACCGCGTTAAACCTTGCAGGCATCCTGAAAACTGCCCTCATATGTCAAAAACAATCCGACGAAAGGCTATGACTAACCTTGCGACCGGAAAAAACTGGTCAAAAACTCTGCAGCATGGGAATGTAGACCCCGTTGTAAAAATTTGCGGAGACGTTTTTAGTTGCTCGTTCCCAAACAAGGATGTACGTGTACGCGTGTCCCGAAACGCTCTTACTGCCAAGGGCGCGTTAGATTTGAAAGAGCGAATGAACGGCCCGGAATGTGCCCGCGGGTCATAAAGTGACGCGTAAATACAGTGAGGTCGTCTATCACCAATGTTTCTTCTAAGGTGCGCAACTGCGCAGCACCACCAGACCATTTGCGCAGTGAAATCTCATTCTCGCGCACTAGCAAGAATCCAAATTTAATATCGCATAACATATTGCATTGCCCTTTAACTGCTTAAAACGCTTCACTAGTTGTGTGTCTACATAGTTGCGCAATTGCATGCTTACTAAAACAAAAATTTGCTCAGTCTAAAATTTTCTTAGGGGGAACATTGTCTATCACTGTTTTAAAAGAATACGCCGTGATGCTCTTTCTGCCTTTCGCGCTTCTTGTCCTGCCTTAGCTGCCCTTTGTTTATGTTGGGCACCACTAACCACATTCTTAAGGAATATCTGACAACTTTACGACTAAGCAACTAAGTTAAACTGATAAAAACTCGCAACTGTAACATGTCAGCAAAGTTCTTTTAATTGCACGTGGCCTAACCAAGTAGCATACGTCAAGCGAAATCGCATAAAGACATTCATATAACCCCTAGCGTATGGAGGGGAGGCCACTGTGCCATGCCCCCCTCAAACCCTAAAAATAAAAAAATGTATAAACAGTATTCGGCAGTGGCGTAACTAAGGGAGGGCAAAAACCTCAATTTAAAATAAACTGACTTTGTTTTCTGGTCACTGATATACGCACTACGCAAATTTTTTATGACTACTGTACGTTTCCTGTTTGATTTTCATTTTACGATTTCATTCTTTCACTGACAAAATTGCTTCACACGTGGTTGTTAAGTAATTTAACACAGGTAACAATGAACACCAGAAAAAAGCTTCGGCTGGCGCGAGATTTGAGCCCACAAACTTCAATAAGCGTCTTCGATAAGCGATACATGTCTAAAACGTATAACATCCACCCACGCATAAAGGTTTATTTCATGAGCCTCAGACAACAAAAGTTCAGTTTTCTGTCTCACCGGCTGATAAGTCTCGTAAAAGCATTATACTAAAACTTGCTTCCAGAATGCACAAAAATGCGTATTTTTAGATGTAATTTTGCAAAATTTTCCCGGAGGCATGCCCCCGGACCCCCCTAGAATGGTCGTGCCTTCGGCACTTCCCCTAAAATTGATTTGTGACGTCACACGATTGTGACGAAACTTTGCCCCCCCTCGGAAATTTTCTGCGTACGCCACTGCATATAACCTTGTTTCACGCCATGAAATGAACTAATCGTGACAGACGTGGCAAGGGGGGACTTCTGAAAACGCTTTTGCTATGCAAGATACCGCCGGCACTGGCGATCACGACAAAAACAGACCTGCACAGCCAGTTAAAGAAATTTTTCTTATGGCCAAGGCTTTTCGACTGCGTAAGTAAGTCGCAGTATGCACTGCATTTTGTTTTTGCAACGCCGTTAAACATTCCGAACCCTGAGTATTGCGCCACGTCCGTGCTAGTGCTAAATAAGTTTGTGCGTGCAAAAACAACACAAAAACAACGCAATCACCTGATATACGTTTACCATTCCACTTGGCCATTCTGACCAAAACAGCTTCAGCTTGACGCAAATAACCTTGCGAATACAACCACCTTGGTGATTCGGGTAAAAACCTGCAAGTCGTTCACTTTTGTAAACACACAACACATGCGACAACCGTCTACTCTACACTATCACCTCAGCGCAATTACAAACGAGTGCTAACGTAACTTAAGGAATACCAACAAAATAACGCTTCAAGGTTAACAGTCAGTTTGCGAAAAAATACTTCCTTCGTCACAACGTAAATCTAGGACTTGTCATACGCCACGACTAGTTGGGATGATTAAAATTAGGGGACATTTCAGTGACGAAAGCGGTAAATCTATCGAAAAACGATTTTATCTTTTGCACCAGGCTTAAAGTTTTCACTTACTTATGAAATAAAAAATGAGTGTTGGGAGCTTTTAATGCACTTCTTTGAACTAATAACATTTATTATTAGGTTCCTGCTAAAAAAATGCAAAACGTTTTGGGTAAATTTTATTGTTAAAACTTGCTACGAGGTACACAAGAAAAAAAACGTATGAGACCTTGAATTAAACTGTAAAGTGTAAATATCGGGAGAGCATTTTAAAACTAACCACAGACAAAGCAGAAGTGGAATCTGGATTACTGACAACAGTCTAATAAGGTTTCTCCAATTCGGAACCAAGTATGCCGACATACTCAGCAAAGCAAATCCAGCAGGGAACATTCCACTTCCAATTAAGGCTGCAGTAAACAACAAACAAAAAATATGCCAAATATCTAATCGAAAAACACTTCTAGACTAACAATTTACAAGTGGCAGCTGCGCAAACATCCACACAGTTCCTGTGGTATTTAACTACATGTATCAAAAAAGACTTCATAATAGAAATATTTTTCTGAAATAACTTTTACGCCACCATAAAAGTAAACTATTAATTTTTTATTGTTGATGAAATTATTCATGTTCCTAAATTTGTTAAAAATTGCTATCATGGTTCAGTTACGTCGCAATCTTTTGGTGAAAGATTAGGGAAGGTCTGCCTTCATGCGAAACAATTTTCTGCAGCACATATTTGAAAGTGCAGCTTTATTGACAATAAAAAAGCAGTACGTGCAGTGTCATCAATAATCAAATTATCTTACCAACTCTCTTTTTAACAGCATCGCTATTTTTCTAAAACTTGGGGCTTGCCAGCTGCAATCCAGTTTAATACAAAATAAGCACAGAAAAACAATTCACGGATGATTAGGCCGGTAATTAGAAATAAAGCGACAAAAAAAGAAATGAGGCATTGCTTTTCAACAAAACTATGCCTTACTACCGTAAAGATAGTTGACCAGTTTTATCCGTAGAATATTTACAAAAACATGGCAATATCAACACTGATCCTATACATAGCACCACTCCGAATGGTAAAGCAGTGCTGATCCCCATAAAAATCGGGATGAACATTGTTCTTCCACCCTCTTTGAACACTGATTGGAAATCAGGTTTTGCAATTCTTACCAAGGTAAGCGTGTTTGATATTCCACCTGCGCTGATGAAACGTTTGAAGATGAAAGCGCATCAAGAAACCTTGAACTAAACTCTCAGTGTTACAGATAGTAAGTTGATGACAAGCAACGTACTAATGGTATAGTCAACACCAAGTTTTGCAAACAGCAAGAAATTAAAGTTTCAAAATTTTCATCGAATCGTTTGGTTCAAATGTAATGTCTAAAAATTGTGCGTGTATTGTTGAAAATTTCAATCCTACTTCTATCGAGACAATAGCACCAAAATCAGCACACACTGACGTATAGAAAGAGAAAATCGACTTCACCACTATCACGGCATCTTCACTCCCATTAAATTGAAATAAAAACGTGTAGATATCCGCAAACAGCTTCTACTGTATTTCAGAATTCACATCGCACTTCATGGAACACTTTTGATTTATCTCGTGACCCGGAGCAGGTGGTTTTATTAAAGCTGGTCATGCTTGAGCACGAGATCGCAAACAAGCCAAAAACCAGTGAGTGTTTTATTGTTGCTTTTGTTCAACATCCTTGTTACGTGTGTGGCTAAACAAAATGATAGCATCAAAAAACACAAAATGATTTTATCTCGTATTAAATGACGTATGTGTCCGTGGTTGAGCATGTCATTTTTATCTTTTTGTTGCATTTGGCGTTTTTCGTATCAAAATTTTTTATTAACTTTGTTGTTTTTATCACTCCTGGCGTATTTGGCTGTTTACACGCGTTTCTTTATTAGTTTTCAGTTTGACCTTAACTGATATTTACACTGCGGTAGCTTTAGTTCTTGCTCGGTATGTTTTCTTCGTGAATATCGCGGTATCGCCTTTGTTTCATAGAACAGTAGTAGCAGTTTGCGCAAATCTACTAATATACCGGGACTGAAGTGAAGATGCCGTGACAACCGTGAAATCGACTTTCCCTTTTATACATCAGTGCGTGCTGGTTCTGGTGTTACTAGCTCGATAAAGACAGGATTTAGTTGAAGACATGGGCAGTCAAGAATCGCCACAGACAATAGGAAGTGAAGAGCAGGAAGATACTGAAACTCGAAATACATAAAGCGTCCCGGCACATTTATGAAAACTTATATTTTTTGTGTAGTTCTCATTAGAAATAACAGCCCAATTAGTGGCTTGCAACAAACTATACAAACTGTTTCGCTGTGACTAACATGACGATCCTGGACTTCCAAATATTCCTTCATTCTTATTCGTTTTCTTGTTTTATTTTAGCAGTTTGACATTTACCTTAATTGCAGCTGCACTTTAAACCTGTGTTTTTTCTATCAAAGCAGTAAAAGAAAAACAGTAGCACATGCAAAGGGTGCACTCATTTTTTAACTGCTGCATAACACAACTCACAATTTGTTGTCCACCATTTACGTCCTATCATTTCTTGGGTGTAAACATACTGCACAAGACTTACACCACCATACAGAAACCCAGTGATCAGCCTACACACACCAAATATTTGCCAGTTGTAAGCAAATGAAGTCAAAAGGCAGACAGGAAGTAGCACATGGAACCCTGCAACATAAATCAAAATTAGAGAAGATTACTACTAGTAGTCATGTGTAGTTATTGACCACGCAACACAGAAGCCATCAAACCATCATGGCCTATTAGAGCAATCACTACCTGTCCACATCTACTTCATAATTGAAACAGTTCGTATCAGACACACCACAGTTAAATAACTAGAACATTAGCAGAGCAACTCAAAAGAAACATTCATAAATAGATTGGAATTTTTTAATTTTGTTATATTTTTTAAAACTAAATTTAAAGAATATTCTAGCAAGATGTTGATCTTTACGACTTGCAAAACTTTGAAAGTGTAAGTGATGCTTAGGTGTAGTCGACGAAAGCTAGGTCAGTCATATTAATTGACAAAAATCTGTCATCATTCCCAAATCGAAGTTACATGAACTTTGATTTCAGTTTCATTTTAGCTGTTTTCAATTTCTTTCTTAGGTCAGATCTACACAATCTTTTCTTCGCACATACAAGATTAAGGTTGGGACAATATCCTTGTTGTTGGTGAATCCAATGTACTTATAATTGAAAAACAATGCATATTAGAGGTATACCAAATTATAACGGCATCATTTTAGCAATGTGACAATTTGGTGAAATGAAAACAAATCATCACGATAATTTGGCAACAGTTTTTTTTACTGCTAATTTGATGTTTCAAACCTTCATCGCATCTCCAACTACTTGCTTAATTTAGGCTGTTGGGTATTCTTGCTAAAGGAAACAGACTGGCCATGGGCATCTGATAAAACAAGCATTTTTATTTATTCCTGTCCTGGCTTTTCCAATATTTTTTTCTGTTAAAACAAGCACTCAACACAGTATCAAATCAATTAAAAAACAAACTTGAGAGTTTTCAATTTACAGCAATGAATACTCTGTAAGTAAGCTCTAACAAACACCAAATATTTGAGATATCTCAGTAATAATACTACCTTCTACACCACGAACAAGTAAGCTTATCAAAACAATTTTCTGCAGTTAAAATATGGTTTATGATGATTCACTGCATATTAAACTTAGCAGCTAAGATCAAAAAGTGCCATCACAGCAGACTTAAGCTTCTTTGGCTAGTGCATGAGCTGACTCAAAAGTGGTATAAGGCTTGCAAGAATCTACAACTGCTGGCTTCCACAAACAAGAAGTTCTTGACCTTAACTAACACTTACTGATCATGTCATCTTCATCCAAATGGACAGGGGTTAAAACATTAGTACAGCAGAAAGGACTTTTCTGGGAAATTGCACATGCTCTCAGGAAATTATCAATAAATCATTCACGTATAGAAAAATCAAACAACTAATGAAATCAAAGAAGTCGGTAACAGAAAATCAATTTCGGCACTGATTTCCATAGCTTTAATAGTTTATTCTGATATTTCTCCAACAGCATGGAGATGTGCCAGCACAAGTTAAGTATATAAAGTCTTCTGTTACTTAGTCTATGATGTATGGTAGCCTTTTTATGCCAAATAAAATTTGTTACATTTTCAAAAATTGTAAAAAATGTTTTCACAAAAAAATTTTGTTTTTACTTTTGAAAAAACAAGGTTAGTAATGATTGTATGATAAACAATTGCAGCAAAAAAACTACCATAAAACCTAAAATCATACAAAGTGTATTCACAAACTTTAATGGGAAACACTTCATTGGCAAAGTTAGGTGTAGTAATGAAAAAAATGTCATGAAAGTTTTTCTTGGAGAAAAAAAATTAACCAGCTAAGTAGTACAGTTGGTCAAGCACATGCCACCAGAGTTGGTAGACTGGGTTTGATTTCTAGTCAGGTCATGCCGATGACTTGAAAAACAGAATCTGCGGCCTGTCCAGACTCATGCTCAGCATTAACAGGGAGGTGCAAGAAAACACTGTTGTGTGCAGTGCTGCCATTTGCTCACCACCAGTCCAGCATTTACTGCGAAATCAGCCGCATGACCCATGGTGCAATCAGGTGGAAATGAGTGTGGCAGACCACTTGCAACACACTGAAAGGAGTACAAAAGTGTGTATAAAAAACAAGATAAATTAAAAATAAATTGTTTAAAAATAATTTTGTTTGAAATATATTATGTTACTGTGTATTTTGAAATAAAACAGAAATTTTACATGGCATGAATGGGTCCCATAATGATGCAATAGTCTGAAAATTTCACAACATAAAGAAAAATCATTTTGAACCACAGCGAAGACTATCACAAATTGAATTGTTTTCTATTTTCACCAGAATGTGATAATTGGCTGCTAAACACACTAATATTTGCCAATATTTACAAGTGCAAAAAGGCATACTGAGGATTGGTACAAAATAGTGATAGCATTCTGTATGTATAGAGCTACTGATGTGCTTGCAGTATTCATTTTATTATCCTCTTCATGATCATCATATGTGTTAGACTTTCTTCGTGTAGATGTCATTAGGAGTAAAATCAGCTGACAGTGTTTTATCTGTTTTTTTCACATGTTCTTCTGAACAGCTATTGAACTCAGTGTGAGATCAAACTTGACAGAAAAAAATTTTAAACAACTTCTGTTTTAATGACAGAAATATGCAACTTCTTTATATCTTAGGCTTTATATATGATGAAGCAATAGGTATTATTCAACATAGGCAACATAAAATTCTCAATAACTAGCGCTGCAGTATTTGCTAAAGACAATGCTGTTAACCTTGGGTCAACTGATTGATAGAATTTATCATACAAAAGAAATATTTAGTTTGATGTCTACAAGACAATCATCATCATCATGGCCAATCCCGTCGTTGTCGACGATGAGCTCGGCGCTTCTCCATGTTTTCTACGTAGCTTGTGGCTGACAATGAATAACCAAAACTCAGAGAGGCACACCATCTGTTGCGATCGGCAGCAAGTGCTTCCCATGACTGTGGAGAGATGTGGAAGCCCACCATGCCACCCTTGATGACATCTTTGTAGCGCAGTTTGGGTCTGCCAGTTCTACGAGGCACGTTATAGAACTCGCTGTAGAGGATATCCTTGGGCAGGCGACCAACTTCCATACGGTGGATGTGGCCTAGCCAATGTAGACGTCGTTGCCTTATGATAGTAGTGAGGTCATATGAACCGGTGAGATGCAGGATGGTGGAGCTGGGGACATGATCCCTCCACGAGACACCAAGAATGGAGCGAAGGCATCTGAAATGAAATGCATTGAGCCGGTTTTCTTGGCGGCGGTATGTGCACCACGTCTCGCTGCTGTATAACAAAACACTCAGGATGCAAGCGGTGTAACCTTGATCTTTAGTTTGATTGCGAGGTGGTGATTTTTCCAAACCCGAGAACTAAGTCGTCCGAAGTTAGTCGAAGCCTTTCCAATTCGTTGGTTGATTTCATCGTCCAAATTGTTCGAAGAGTTGACAATAGATCCCAGATAATAGAACTTGTCAACAACATTAAGCGGTGAACCATTGATGAGAATGCGTGGTGGACTGGATGTTCTGAGTGACATTACAACTGTTTTCTTCAAGTTGATGGTCATACTGAAGTCATTACAACTGTTTTCTTCAAGTTGATGGTCATACTGAAGTCATTGCAAGCTGTAGCGAAACGTTCACACAGGTTTTGCAAGTGCACCTCAGAGTGAGCAACTAGGGCAGCGTCATCGGCATACAGCAATTCACGGATCAGTACACGCTTGGTCTTGGTTTTAGCACGCAGCCGGGAGAGGTTGAACAACCCGCCGGTGCTACGAGTGTGGAGCATGATTCCATCCTCCTGTGGGAAAGCGTGTGCAAGAAGAGCTGAAAAAAATATGCCAAACAATGTTGGCGCCAGGACGCAGCCTTGTTTGACGCCTCTGCAAATTGAAAAAGTTTT
>Ga0210059_1009727_pt1 | contig 14958 bp, 12 predicted proteins | sample Ectturendosymbi2_FD_188042 | JGI IMG/M metagenome (GOLD analysis project Ga0210059, IMG submission 188042) | Ecteinascidia turbinata endosymbiont from Florida, USA - Sample 2 (SPAdes) (version 2) | ecosystem: Host-associated > Tunicates > Ascidians > Unclassified | place: Key West, Florida...
GATTGGAGTAATTGGAATACTTCATTCAGCGTGGGTTCACTTTGTGCATTCTGCGCAATCGGATTTCTTGAATGCCTGAAGGTGATATTCTCCATGACACTGCAGGCGACTGCTCTGACAAGGAGCTTCTCACTGCTCGGCTGCCTGGACGGAATCTGCTGAAATGTGGAAACATCACTGGTTTCGTCTACCATGGTTGACCAAAGATGGCATTTCCTGATTTCTCCCACTGTTTTCTCTGTGAAAACTTCGGAAACAAGTAGGGTCATCTCTCTGACCACTGTTGTGCTGCAGTGTCCAAAATCTTTCGATCTTTCATCCGCTCCACTTTATCAACCAGCGCCTGCAGCGATGACAATTGCCTGTTGGCTAACTCCTCTTTTACCAGCCCAGCAATCATGGGCATTCTCTCTGCTATTGTATTCTGTTTTGAGAGTTTTTATTCATCGTACTACTTTGACACAATCGACAATCGCCGCAATTCTTCAGTTTCAATAGCGCAGCGATGACGGTCACTTTCAACGTGCTTTGTAACCGAGACCTTGCGTGGTGGAAATGCTGAATCTCAACTGTACTGATGTTTTTCAGTTTCTGGACCTTGCCTCCCGTGTTTCATACACAAATTGCACAAAAACCGTCGTTCTCAGCAATGACAAAACACGGTTGGTCTAGATGTTTGCTGAAGTATTCGGTTATAGCTAGCCACTTAGACTATAATGGTTGTCCTCTTTTCAATGTGTGATCCTGGCAAATTTATTTTTTCACGGTTGTCTGCTTTGCGCTAAAATATGACTCAAATTAAACTTGTTGTTTAGGCCAGTTGGTTGACTGAGACAGAGTGAAAGATATATGAACTAAGAGCAACTCTAACGCTAACAGGTAAAAGCGAACTATAGGGAAAGATGGGGCACAGTCGACACTTTTTTGCATTTTGAACCACTGCTACTTTATTTCAAGTCCAAACAAGCTTAAAATTTGTCACACAATAAAGCAACTCTATATACACAATATCATGTCAAAATATGAAAACAATGCCTTTCAGAAAAAAATTTACAATCAGTTTTAAAAAGGGTACTTTCGTACTTTTTCTGTCGAATGTGCCCCATGACTGGTGCACACTCGACATGAGCATGGGGTACACTTGACCGGTCAATAAAAAGTTGGGTTGCATGCATTTCATAATGTTCACGTGGTATCCCATGTAAAATAGACACTTGCTGACTGCCTCTCCACTTTTTTCACATTCTAATTACCCACTATCACTGCATTGCAAACAAATTTGTATGATTACCAAACATTAAATGAAACCAATGCAGTATGCTAATGTGATGACCTGTATGTCCCTTCTGCCCGGCCTCTCACTGCACTGTTTCGATGCCAGAAGTGTAGTTCTCAGTAGTTCTTTCCGAGACATCGCATGGCTAACTTTCACTCAGTGGTGCTAAATCAGGAAACAGTAATCTTACTCTGGGGAGATTTCCGGGAAATCGGACAAGAACGTCTTCGGGTTAGCGTCAAGAAGTTCAACTTCATCACACAATGGTTCGCTTTTGTTCCGAACCAACCGTCTCAACAGCACAGTATTAGCGTAATCAGCCACGATGGAAGTGAACCATCAAGCATAGAACACCTGGGAAAAGGCAAAAACCGCTCGTGCGGTGTAATTTCGACAGTTTTATTGATTTCAGCCGAAGGCTCACACGACATGACTTAGCGCGCATAGAAAACAAAGTAAGACACTTCCGAATTTCCATCATACTCGAGGCAATACACGCCCCAACACACACGAGACAAAGCTACTGGCGACGTAGAGAGGAACAACTTGTCAAGAAGCATTTTAATGATCTAGAGTCGTACTTATTCATAAAAAAACAAACAAGTGAAACCTTGCAGCCAGAACACCGAAAAACGTAGTGGTTATCGAGTGGAAGTGCCCCAGCAGTGCCAGCACAATGAAACATCTCGGTGACAGCCAAAAGCGAAAACAAAGACACAATTACGTATAACAGTGAAATAGACCGGAGATAAGGACCATGGAAATAGTTCAGTTGCCTACCACAAAATGCCAAGCACCACATTACAAACCCCACGAGCAGCCAGAAACGCATGCCAAACGTATGCGTAAACGATAAGGCATATTAAGTGATTATACTTTTATTAAAAATTTAACTAGATGTATCCAGTGGTATATTTTTTGGACATTACTTCATATTACAACAACAAAAATAGGCGGTATTGCTTGGTAAAGGCGTGACGGGATTCATCTTTGAATTGTTGCTCTATATTTGCCCAAACAGTAGCTCCTTGATGAGAAAGTGTTTTTTTGCCAGCGTTTGTTCAAACTTGTTGCATAAAATAGTTTTTGTTGGTTGAATATCTTGTATGATGACAGTACTGTTTGGCGCTTTACAACGCGTTGCTTTCACCGAGTGTAGCGCTTCGGGTAAAAACTTTTCCCAGAGGCGAGGTCCCAAAATCCTCACTTTAAGCATAAGAGATACTGTTTTCCGAATAGTTTGGTTGAAACGTTCACATTGAGAGTTGCCTGTACTGTGATAAGAAGTAGAATTGCTGGTGGCGATCCTTTTTCTGTGCAGATAGTGCTTCACTTCTCTACTGAAAAATACTTTCCCTCTGTGAACATAAGACGGAAATCCTAAGAGACTGAATAGCGTGGAGAGCAGAGGTGGCCATGGATCCGGAGTGCCAGAGTCGACTCCAGCAGGGTTCTGTGTTTTTCCTTCAGACCCGCAACCTGAGCCGGAGTCAAATTTTTGGATCAGGAGCGGAGTCGGAGTCAGAAATAGTGAATCCGGCCACCTTTGATGGAGAGGCATTTGACGAGTGAAGAGGTAGAAGTATTGTTACAAGCGAAGACGAACTGAAACCGACTGTACTCGTCAATCACCACAAGAAGGAATCTACTGCCTTTAGTTGATGTTACGATAGGTCCCTTAAAATCTACGCTTTCGCGTTCCCAAGCGCTAGTCGCCTTGATCAGGTGCTCTTGCGTGTATCGAGAAAAATGTAGCTTCAGCTAAGAGCACGTATGGCAGTTTAAGCATGCCTGACGTAATTCTTTCAAAAGAAATGGTACGTTTTTGGAACGTATAAAGTGCCATAGTCCAGATCAGAGCCGGTACTAGGTGACTGAGGGCCCCCTAGCGTGGACTTTGGGCCCCTCGATGTAAAATGTATTGCGTTTAGCACGTAGTATTCATATAAACAAAAACGTCAATTTATTTTAACAAATGTTGATAAAAACACGTTTCTACGGCATTAAGACAACATATGAAGCAGACAGACTTTAGCGTTTTCTATATTTCAAGCTAGAAAAATTACTTTTCCAAGTTTTAAAATATGCAAATGTGTTCGTCAACTCAGTCATACATAGGTGTAGGGGGAGCCAAATGTTCGGGACACGAATTTCCTTAAACTTGTCCAAAAAATTTGTACAAATTTTCTCTAAAAAAATGATGAAGACTTTTTTTTGGCTGTCACCACAAATAATTTGTTATCAGCATAAAACACCAAGGCATACACCATTTCTTTAGCGACAAAAAGTCAAATTAAGACATATTTCAATAGTCAGTCTCATTCATTACACAGTGAGAACAAAGGTGTCGAAATATCTGTGCCTGGATTTTCCAGAATTTTGCCCGGATTTTCGACAAATCACTAACAGCTGCTTGCAAACTGGTCGGAGCAAGAAAGCTTTCAGCAAAAGCTGCAACATTTGACGATAAAGGTGATTTCACTTCAACCATACAAACTCTTGCGTAGTGATCTTTCATTTGGAATTTTTGACAGATTTCTTCTCGAGCAGGGCATTGCGAACATTTGTGATATGGCAGTCCGCAAAAGTAGCATTTCTTTCTTCCCACGAGTTTCACGAGTGTTTTCATTCTGAAACTATCTTAACAAAGAAATGGAAAAGAGGATAGCTTGCAATTTTTACGGCAATCGTGACTTCTGCTACGGCACCTACTGCTTGTTCGCTAAAGTTGTACGAAATCTCATTTTTGACACCGCATCCGATGCAACCCCAAGAACATTTGCTCAGTTTCCACCAAATTCAAAAATTTTGAATTTTTGAAGGAAAATCTAGGTAGTACAGGAGCATATACGGACGATGAGGGAAAATATGATTCTCCGATGCACCTCCGCATAAACAGAAGTCTTTAGGACTCGTCACTAGCTAAAACACTGCATGTCCCGCTTTGTGACAAGCTATACTAAGTGGCGTAACTAAAGGTTTGACCGAGAGGGAACTTAACTGACGGAGGTCCATTGGCTACCTAGGGATCCTTGTCCCCTCTTTGTCAGAGATGCTGAAGGACCCTTCTTTTTGAGGTTCGCACTCAGTGTTGCATTGTTTTGCTAAAAAGCTTATGAAACACCCCAGATGCACTTGAATCAAGTGAAATGTTTTTCAAAATAAAGCAAAAATTTTTTGTAAAAGTGTCAAGTTCGGCTCCTCAACAACTTTAATGTGTAGTTGTGGGGCGCCTTTCTGAAAGTTTGCCTGGACACCTAAACTCCAATATCCACCAATCACTAGTGGCAGTTGAAATCTCCGCAGATGGCAACTTTCCTGTTTCTTGTTGCTTTGTGGATCTTATATTTAAGACCAATTGACATTATACCTATTACCTCCATTCTGTTCTGCCTGGTGATATTGGTGATATGCACTTGTGAATAGTTCGGGTTTTTAACAGTGGTGGGTTTCAAATTTTTTACAGGTTCTCTCATTGCAGGTCTCACTAACCATAGGTTCTCTCATTGTCACAGTCTTCAGAGGCAAACCATGGTTGGCCCGATATTAGAAATTCCAAGAACAGGATCTTGCCAACCGGTGCGTACCGGTCGAATCCCATCACTGTTTTTTTACGCATATACAGAGTCCCCGCCCTTCCCAGACTGCGATGGTCTGTCTCTATGTAAAAGGGTGTAATTTGGAATACAACTTTGTATTTGAGGCTAAGATGTGTTTCCTGTAAACAAATTAGATTTGTAGGATTTCAGATTGTAACAAATAATTTTTATGTTTTCGAAGTTTTTTTGTAAATGGACCTACAATACCATTGTAAGACTTGAACGTCCACTGTAAACCGAGTGTTTATAAGGTTTGCACCACTTATGGGCAACCTCACTTTGTCTCCAGCTGCTTTAGTGATAATTTTGAAGATATCAATGTGTTTCTTGTTCTTGTTAGCAACTTCAGTTTTATTGATGAATTCAGCTACAAATGCTAGAAACAACAGCGGAATTCCAAATGTAAATCCTGAAGAACTATCTGCCTGATGGGGCATTCCATTTGTGGGTCTGTGTTGAACGTCGCTCTATTGGGCTTTAAACGCGGTGTTGTTTTTTCAGCAAGCAATCCGTCTTCGTAACGAGCAAGCAATGGTGGAAATTCGTGATTCGAGGAACGGTCTGGTGCCATTTGTTTTTCGGTGCTTCGCTGTTTTCGAAAAGCTTCTGAATACGTAATACATTTCTAATCTCTTGTGTAAAGCAGACATGCTGTATTGTCAGCGGAATGGTTACCTTGACAATTCCTGCACCTTATGTTTGGAAAATCACAATTTTTCAAACTGTCAACAGCGCCACAATTGGAATATCTTTCTTTGCCATTGCAGTGATTGGCCACATGACCATTTCGGTTGAATATGAAACACCGCAAAGGCTTAGGAACGTTCTGCTTAACTTTAAATCGTAAGTATGAAGTATCCTGCTCCATTTACTCCGCAAGTTTAGAATGCTTAACACTCGAATGCCCGGAATTTTGATTCACATGGAATTCCCGAAGAAGTAATTTTGAATCCCTGATGTTTCTTGTGTAATAGTACTGTGATTCCGATTGTAGAATAGCTGTGTCGAGGTATTTTTCTAAAGAAAATTTTTTGAACAAAACCAAAGTAACATGTGCAGGACACAAAATACGTTACGGAAAAATTGACCATTCATAAATCATGCTAGGGTTTGCCGAAACAGTTGACTTGTTAAATGGGCAGAAATATCTACCCTTCTAAATGTACACAACTAAGGGTGGAGGACTTATTCCTTCCGGCTATAGCTTTGGTACAGAAAGGAATCATAGCCATTGATATGTTTAAATTACATTTTTCACCACTACCAGACGTGCTTGCATTTTTGCGAGGACGCATACTCGTCACTTTCAAATTTGCTCAAAAACTTAAATAAAAGTTCTTGGCACAAAGAGGTTGCGATAAATTGAAGGATTCTACTGCATCAACAAACTTTCCGTGATATGTATATATTCCACGCCCAACGGCCCATACAATACAAAACGACCATATGCATGGGAAACATTTCTATTTTTTTCTTAAACGCAGTTCAGCCAAGACGCAGTCATGAGTGATACTGTCAATTACGCGTGGAAAACTCTGAACAATTTCTAAATATGGCCACCGGCATTTTGACCATACTTCCATGCAACCTGTAAATTGTTTTTTCGTGACAGTTACAATTGTGGAAATGTGCGTGCATTTCAGCTGCCGCTGGCTGAAGGGTAGTTTTGAATGTGTGAACTACGTCGTAAGTCAGTGTTTATTTTTTGTATTTCATTTGAAACAATTTACGTGATGCGGAAACAAAGGAAAAAATATAAATTTGGTTCCATAGCTCCATAATTTTGTGCTGTAGCAGCATGGAACTGCCTTGGAATTTCCGCCAGTCGGTCCAAGTGATTTACTTTCTTTGCATGTAAAGTGCGAGATGGTTTGCAGAACTGGTGCTTGACAAGAACACCGTTCAACTTCCAACTGGTCACATGAGAAAAGCAGAGGTGTAGTTGGTAGGGGACGCGTGCACGCGTCCCATGGGAATGATGTTCTACACTTTTATGGGGCATGGGAAGGTGTTCCCACATTTTTTCATAGTGGCCTAAAAGATGTGTATTCGTACATAGATTTCCTGTGTATAGCTCCCAGAAAGCTTGTATGTGTGGAAAAAATTGTGAACGTTTTCGTTTGTAGTGCTATGAAAGTGAATACGTCAACAAATATTGATTTTTAAATTGTGTTTGGAGTCCTGCTGAAAATGTTTAGTTTTTCGGAAGTGTCTAGCACTAAACTCCTCATTATAAGTGCAATTAAATGGTAACTTTCATTTAGGGCATTCATGTATAGCGATTTTAATCTCTATGAACTTTCAACACTTATAAAGCCATGACTCTTTGTCTTAAATGTCTTGTCTTGATTCCGCTTCATTTGAAAACATCAATACGACACTGTGTATCCTCAGTTGGGGTAGCACAGAAATACTTCATTTTGGTTCCACATTGACAGGACCGCCTCATTACAAACACCCCTAAAATTTTAGGCGACTAAGTTATATAAACGATGGTTTGCATGCGTTATCATATAGGGTGCTTACCAAAAATCAGATAAGCGTGTGATTTGTACGAAATCTTACTCCAAACAACTTCGTCAGTTAGCATTTCAGTTTGGGAAAAGCATTTCCATCACACTACTTACTTACCCTTGAACGCAAAACACAGAGCTGATATGCTATATCTTCAACTCTGCGGGAACGGTGCATTGAAACAACGTTCCCAGCAGCAAGGATTGAGAAACAGATGCAAGATATTTTAAGTTGGTTTCAACCGATTTCACGAGAACCAACAAAATACGCTCTTTCGAACCAATCTATAATATCAATATCGGATAGGTTGCAACATCACATACGGCTTAACACTGCAATTAAAACGAACGTACGCGTTGTGTAGAATACTCATTTCTGCACTGATCACACCACAAAGATGAACAAAGGGCAACACTCGCCGAGGCCGAAAACTATCTTTTATGCATTAACTACATCTCGAAGTTTTGTATGAATGCACTTAAAGTTTTGAAAACAGTGTTGATCTGTAAAACATAAAGGCACAGACAGGCATGCTTCAAATCAAGGTTGCGGACTTAGAGGTAAAATGTCCGACACCGACACCTAGCTTCCAAGATTTTCCGACTCCGAACTTTCCAAAATTTCCGACCCTTCATATAACGTGAATCATGTTTGTCTGTCAATAATTTTGTAGCAATCAGTAATCAATGGAAATCGTGGTGCATAGCAAGAATTGTCTGTTTTAATAAAAGTTTCAAAAGAAATTGTACCATTTCCACAGGCACGAGTTAGGATTCAATTGGACATTCGGAGGCGGAGTCGGATAAAAAAAAATCTGACTCCGACTCCTCGTGTTCTTAGAAAACCGACTCCGATTCCACCCAAAATCCTCCGACTCTTGCGACTCGGACTCCGCGACCCTGCTTTAAAAATGCTGATGCCATCTCAAAAGTTTGAGCTAAAGTCAGGAATAGGCAGTTTCGAATTAAATTGCACTGTCTTAAGAAATACCGGATCGTGCCTCCAAATATTAACAGGGTTTCGCAAAAGACATGGACAACACAGTCGCATGATGGTGAAGGAAGGACTGAAAGTCTTTATCGCAAGTGAGTATATTTGCGAAAGCAAGTAATTTTTTTGTAGGTCAATAGCCGAGCTATTTTCACCTGGTTGGCTACGCAGTTGCACTGCGATGCGATCCGATAAGAACAATTCTGGTTTTCGTAACCCAAACCCTATTTTTGCGGTGCATTTAAGTTCCGAGGCGAGACGTAAGCCAAGCCACCCCGCAATGCATGAGAGAAGAGAAAGGAATTGCGGCAAACTACATCCTATGTGCGCCCGTTGCAAGAAAAACAATCAAGGATTTTCAAATATCGTCGAATAATCCAGGTTTTCTACCTTCGATAAAGCTAGAGGAGTTATTCGTCGGGTCTAAGTCCTGCGTGTTTGATTTCCTGGATAACTTGCTATTTTGCAACAAATCTTGGCATTTTCTTTTTTAATGATCATCTCACCATTCATATTTTACTATTTATGGCATAGGGAAGTAATGACAATGCCTGAGGCATGTAAGTGAGGAATAAGAGATCAGCGTTGAGAACCACTGGTCTAACCTCAACGAAAAATTTATTGTGCCTCACACTTCGCATCACCGATTTTTCTTATGACTTTTCGATATCTACCATAGCAGCATGTGCGTTTGTACAACAAAGGTGAATTCAAGTATGAATTTGTCTACTCTAGGTAAAGATGCTTATTTGCAAAAATTTCTGCAATGTAAATACCGGAACTTTTAAATATTAGTGTCCGTGAGTTTTACAACTGTGAGTTTCATGAAATTGTTGTTGCTGTAATTTTGATTGCTATTTGCTGGTTGCTGGTAGACGTCAAGAGTAAGGCAAACACGACAAACCTGGTCATAGTGAAACACTCATATCGAAAACCAACTTTCCGTACATTGTGAACAGCACAAAGTCTGGTTGAAGTGATAACTACGATAGTTTCAAAGCATCAAACCGAATAAATTTTGTTTGTATCCAAACCATGGCCCACGAGGCAAACAGCGATATGAAGGTTTTTGAAATTGACCTTGTTACGACGAAAATGATCCAGGAAGCCAAAAGTGATGACTTTTCATGCCAAAAAAGCGGTTAAAGGGCAATCTACCAAACATGTTTTTTAATTGTTCATCCTAAAACATAAGCAAATATGGGAGAGTTGGGCAGAACGTCTACAAACAAATTTTATTCCATTAGAGAAGAAAAAATAAGCACAGCAAATGTTACATTACATGCCAGTATATCCTGCTTTTAAAATTCTCCTCAAAATCTGTTCTACTCAATAACTTACGAAAAGCGATGGCTGTGCTCGCAAAGGTCTGAAATTTGAAAGTCCTTTTTCGAAACACATGTATCAGTACAAAAAAAATACTTGATAACATTGGTAACGTTGTCGGAGCCAAAAGCAAGCACGGAATATTTTATTGAGCAGTCGTTAAACTACTACAAAATGCAGTAACCATACGTCTATTACTTTGGTGGGCAGGAGGCAATTTTGCAAAGCAACGCTACATGAAGAGAGGAATAAGCATTTCGTTGGTTGTACTGACTAGGATTAAAAGCTCACTATGTGAATCTGAAGATCTTCGAGATGGATCTTGCACAGTTTAAATAAAACATCCGTGCCTATAAAGGCTACATTTTCTGAACGAACGACATCGCGTACCCTCGGGCATATGCAGAAGTACGACAAAAGATATATGCCAAGTTGCCCACTCGCAAACAGTTCGTTTGGCCTTACGTTTATGTGCTAGAGTTTTATCAGCTATTGTGGAGAGCACGTTCAGCAGTAATGTGAGTTAAAACCGTATTTTTGTATTTACAAAACTTTTTAAGATTAACTGTGAGCAAATCGTGGATATCATTAGCTATATAAAAGAGGACATTTAAAACTATTTTTTCCAAGCCGTGATCTATTGGAAAAGCATCATGTGACAAATTTCAACAATTTTTCTACTGAAGCTCAAAACAATTCTGGTAATTATCACGAACACACAAAATCAGCTGCAATGCTCTTGTAACCAGAAAAATACTCCCAGTGTAGCAGCACATGCCACAGAGTAGCAACAGTTTTAGCAGCTATGAAGCTAAAAGCTTATTTAAAGTTAGACAACGTATCGGTGAGTTAAATGAAATCATATTGGACTTTTCCAAAACCACTGCTTTCATTGTCATCGAAGGTTCGTCAACTGAAGAAAAAACTCCACACCATAGAGTATGTAAGTAGAAAAAAGAGGACAAAACTGACAATCGATCATCACCTAGCGTCGAATTAGCAAAACGATTCACTCTGTCGGAGCTAAATATTGAAATGAAGCATGTTGAACAATTGTTGTGTAAAGCTGTTGGTATAGAAAATTCTTTATGAGCAATCAGAGAATCAAATGTTGGCGATGTTTAGAGAAGGTCAAGGTTTTTGTTTAAACAAACTAACAACACATGTTCAGGGTACTTGCTGGTGCGTGCAGGCGTTTCTTCATGTTTTACAATATACTGTGTTTGTTCTTTGATTCTCCTGCGAAAGCTTGCTGTCAGCATGAAGAATATAACTATCACCACAAAAATGTGTTAACTGATGCCTGAACCTTTTGAAGTGCTTTGCTTTTCTTCAGTGAAAAGTGTTTTAGTTTAAACGTTACATGAATAAGTGTCGGAATACGCGTACATATCAAAACATTATTGTGTGTTTTATTACAGTAAAATTAGTGAGTTTTGAACTAACGTCCCATGCATACTTAAAACAAAATTACGGAGTTTAATTTTTAATCAAACTTATTAAGTTTTTACTACGGAGTATTTTTTTTCAACTACCAGTGCAGTTAGTGCTATGTCGAACCCAGAAACGCTATTTCACATCTACATCTCTTTTGGATTTAGCTGCCTAATCCTGAACACATATCTCATTTCTGATTGTGGGCTTAGATTAATTCCTCCTTGTAGAAACTTTTCGAATTGAAGCGTCAACAACGCAAAAAGAAAATCCAATGCTGAACAACCTATGTTTTATTTTTCCAAATCCTCATGCACACTTTGGTAAAAGTGTGTAATTAAGCAGACACAATGAAAAACAATCTTGACCAAGTTTCTTTTGCATTGCTGTCGCAAAGCTGGAGCATTGATGATATAAAACCGTGTGCGTGTGGCTGTTACTGTTGATGCGGGTGCTGCGGTAATCAGATAATCCACTGTAGTTTTGTTACAGTTACAGTAAGACACAGGAGAAACGGAAAACTTTATAAGCTAAGATACAATATGTTTGAAGCTTTTACGTCTACTTGACTACAGTACATGCAGAGGGCTCTGCCAATAATACTGCATTGTTATCATATAACTATACAATTACTATAGGGCGTATAGTAATATTTAGTTGATATCATTAATATCACAAAATTTGCTCTTTCCAGTACACCTGTAATCGCTTGATAAATGCTGAGGTTTCCGCAAACTAATGGATTAAACAAGGTCAAAAGGTAAGAAACTTGATTCAGAGATACAAGCTCAACAAACTGTCTTCCGTTGCATTCCAGCAAAACCTAAGTTATGTTTGTGTAAGGACAGATCCCAAGTTTCATTTCGATTATATTTACTGCTTTTTCTTTCTGTTTGTAGACTGAGATTAGTTACTAGAGCTTTTCACACTCATATTTTTTCAAGCTTGATATTTTCCTCAACTGCAAGAAGATCATCCGCAAAGAAATAATGCATTTGAAGATACTGATAATGATTAGCGTGTTGCAAGCAGGACAACATGGCACAATTGTTGATTCGGGGTAAGCAAGAATGTTTATAGCAGGAGTTCTTAAACGTGGTTTCGTGAACTTTTCCGGGGTCTATGTATGCAGGCCCGTAGCAACGTGTGGCATTCGGCGTCAGTCTTTCCCAAAACTTTTGTGGCCTCAAATTTTGTTGTTCCCAGAAAACGTTGGTTAAAACATAAACTTGCCCCCTCAAGATGTATTTTGCCCTCCAAACCTTTAAAAATGGCTACAAGCTTGCATGAATGTGCTTTAGAAAGTCCGTAAACCAAAATCCAATCAAGAAAGTCCGCTAGGTTTTATGCGTTCATGTGGGTCATTATTCAACTTAATCTCACCACAACTGTAGTCTGACATGCACTTCTACCCTTAACCAGGTCATTCCAGTTCTACTTTATCATGTAATAGTCCATAATGTTCACGAAAGTTTCTGCTAAACTTTTGCACTTGCATTGACGTGAATAAAGGACTTGAATATTTCATTCATGTGTAGACCTATTGTTTTACTCAGGTTCTGTATTATTCCAATTACCTCTTTTTAAAATACAACAAATCACAGCTAGAAATTAATTAATAATAGAATACAAAACAATGACGTTATAATTTGCATTCAAATGCCCATCTACTAAAATGAATGGGACAGCTGATACTGTTTTTTGCTATCAGTTGGTTTGACCTAGTCACTAACCCTTATGAAGCTAAACTTTAGTAAGGCTTCTTTATTTTTTGTTCTTTGGAAGCATCTCAATAGTTTTTCGTTTGCAATATAGGCTATTTACGAAAACTTTAATGATTTATTAGAATGCAACATATCCCGAAGCAATCACATTACGTAAGACGTCCTGCCCTCGAAATGTTGTAAAATAACGTATTTAGTCCTCGGACAAAAAAGTTTGGAGACCCTGCCCTAGGCCTATACTACAGCTTACACTGCCAGCCCTGGATTGTCAGATGAAACGTAATAAAAAGCCAGTGTTAAAAAAGGCCAGAAAAAGGCCAAACCGATTATTTGAAGGCGGCAAAAAGCCAGACTTTGTGGTACTGCTATTCGTGCGTCACAGAATACACCTAAATTACAAGAATATCACCAGAAATTTTCTTCCAATTTGAAATCGAGTCTTGCTTGGCCTTGTACTGGAACCATTTCTGCTGCTTATCTGACTTCTGATGGTTTGTGAGATTGCACACTTTGGGGACAATGATGCCACAGATTGCATACTGATTCATCGGCAACTTTCTGCGCCCATACAAAAGTCATCCATCATTTACTCCTTTAGTTACTACGAGCCCTTCCACTTTTTCGACATCTTTATCGCATTTCTATCGCAGAGACACAGACCTGCCTGCATGCGTTGAGCCTGCACAGTGCACGCATTTCCAGTGATTACGCAAAATATATATTTCAATCCTGCATCTCTCAAACCTTACCTACATCACAGCGCTTACGTTGGTCGGCATTTATCACAGAAATTTTCCAAAAGTGTTGCCGAAAAAATGGAATAGTATATATTGTTTTAAAGGAAATTTTCTAGGATTGTAAAAAGCCAAAAAGAAGCCAAGAGAATCTTTTAAGGCCAGCCAATTTGAGCAAAAACGAGAAAAAGGCCAAGAGGCCATATAAAATTTGAGGACAACCAACTTCATACAAGTTTGAATTTCTGAGATTTGGCCACCCTGTTTAGCGACGAGACTACGGTACTGTGACGCGACAGAGAGCATGGTGTTATCAGTGAAACGAAACAGCATGTGAGCGCATACGAAAGCTCTAGTTTACAAATTCCTACAACCTAGGAAGTTGAAAATATTTGTGCACGTCACCAAAAAAAGGCATAGTCTGAAGTACCCTCAAAAATGTAAAGTTGCCAATTGGGATTAATTACCCACAGGTTAAGAACCGCGGTTTTTTCGGAGTATTTGGGATTCCGCAAAATATAAATGTATGACTTGGGTGTCCGTCAAATGGAAAAATTTGAGAAACAATGGTTTAGAGATAAACACATAGTTTTAGTTGTATGAATCCTTCAAAATTGTGCAATTTGTGAAACTAAATATTCCTAACTAAACATCTGAGTTCCCAAAGACATTTGCAAACATTATAAATACAATTCGTACATTCCAAGTCATTGCAAGTAACGGGTTAGCATTAAGGATTTTACTGCAATAACCAAGCACATACCGGGAAAGAGACTTATAGAACAATGTGACTCGAATCTGCTTTAATGTTCCTTACGCAAAGCTATTCACGAAATTCATTAGATTTTAGAATAAAGATTTTATGAAGTGCATTATGACAAACTTTGGAAAAAATGTAGCTAGATTGAAAAAGTATCGTATGCTATAGGAATAAACAAAGAGTGCAATTCACGAGAATGGAAAAACATTTTCTTCACCCGCCATAAGTTCTTCAACAGAAGAGATTTATTCCCTTGTTACGTTGCATATGTCATAAAGTCAAATCTCACCACATCTAAAATACAACACCAACAGCGGTGTGTGAAAATACGGTCGTACGAGAAAATCGGCTGTTTGTATACAAAGGAATGAACTCGCTTTTTACCAGGGAAGGAGACGGTTGTGACCATGAACCGATAACACAACATTTGCGAAATCTTTTGCTGCTAAAAGTAGCAATCCTTTTTTATTCGCAGGCGTGCACTCGCCTGCGAAATTCTACTAAACACTATCTGCAGAAAGCCAGGCTTTAATTCACTAAGGACACCGCTCAATCATGGAGCTGAACAAGCGAGCAATGAAACTCTGAAACAAACACAACA
>Ga0210059_1009728_pt1 | contig 14958 bp, 14 predicted proteins | sample Ectturendosymbi2_FD_188042 | JGI IMG/M metagenome (GOLD analysis project Ga0210059, IMG submission 188042) | Ecteinascidia turbinata endosymbiont from Florida, USA - Sample 2 (SPAdes) (version 2) | ecosystem: Host-associated > Tunicates > Ascidians > Unclassified | place: Key West, Florida...
CTTCACGGCACGGCGTCCTATAGATAGTGTGGCTCCTCTGCGACGAAGCTCAGCAGGTTGGATGCCTGCGAGGATTGGAAGGTTGTCCGCTCGTGTAGGACGCAGGCATCCAGTCACAGTTCGCAAAGCGTCGTTGACGGTGGGGTCAATAAGGCCGGTATGAGCACTGCGGCACCAAACAGGAGCGCAGTACTCTGCAGTCGAATGGACCAGGGCTAGGGTGGCTGTTCGCAACGTTGTTGATCTGAGCACCTGATGCACTGAGAGAGACCGGTTGCGACCCAGGACTCCCTGTGCAACTATTTTGATAATCTGGCAGCTCTTTCCCGAGTACACGTAATACTTCGATTTTAACCTGGTGTGTGATAGAAGTTATCCACCAATCAAGTGGCAACGACTCGTCCCTTTTTTCGGTGCCGCAGCGTTTTTCCAATGATTTCTTGTTCGTGTTGTAAATTCCCAATTATCGCCAAATAAACTCAACTCAACTTCGTGGCCTTGAAAGCATGTCGGAGTGGAGCCCATCAGACGGAATGATGCACGGCTTCATATTTTTCAATACTTTTGTGAATCATGCAACTATATAAATGCAATTTGTGATTGAATGCTTTGTCGCGTAATCAGTTGACTCTCTTTACAATGCACTGTTGTCGGATGTGCGTTGGATTGGACATCCGAAAAATTACTCAGCCACGATCGTGAGTGTCTCACCAAGCTGCTTGAGTGGACGTTTATTGAATCCGACTACCAGAGGTTGATTCTTGGTTGAGGATCGGATAAAGAGGGATTCGAGGGGTAAAGAGGTTGGCTGGTTTGTGAGAGTGAACTTTTGTTTAATGCAAAAAGTAACACTGTGGCACTGATTGGCCCATGCGAGTTAGTGGAGTACAACAGCAAAGGAACCGACTGTAAAGATAGGTTTCAAAGGAGACTGGCAGACAGTGGAAGGGGTACTAAGCAAAGACATGGCAACCGTAAGTAAACACCTTCACACCTGGAAGCTAAAGCTCAAAACTACAAAAACGGTGTCGGCAGTCTTCCACCTCAACAACAAGGAAGCTAAAGGTGAGCTAAATGTCAACCACAACAATGAAACTCTGGTCTTCTGCTCCGAGCCCAAATACCTCGGAGTAACGTTGGACAGGTCGCTCACGTATCGCCGACACCTTGAGTCACTTCGCAAGAAGCTAACATCACGCGTCGCACTTCTGAGGCGGCTTGCTGGCACCGGTTGGGGTGCTGGAGTAACATCGTTACGAACAGCCACCCTAGCCCTGGTCCACTCAGCAACAGATTACTGCTCTACTGTCTGTGGCATGTGGCCGCAGTGCTCACCCCCGCCTCTTTGACCCTACCACCAAAGACGCCAAGAAATTAAAGGAAACTGCAAAATATTCATGAGCTTAATAGAACAAGTAAATAAGGATTTTGCTTTGTGTGTTTTGACTGAAACATCGTCCACACTGGACGTCTTACTTCAATGCTTAAAATGTGTCAATAGGCCTAGTTGTTATTAGTCTTGTTAAGTGTAGATAATCCGCTCAAGTAAGTGACAGTCGTAAGTTGTCCTCCCTTGTGATGAATTGTCCTACCTTGCGATGAAAATGTGGCAGCTTTATTGGGTTGATTAATAAATAAACATGGACAGAAGGGGGATCTTCATTTAACAAGTGCGGAGCTTAGAGCTTATCCAAGTCGTTCTGAAAGACGTACAAAAGCAAAAGATACAAAAATGAGAGAAGAAGAAGTTGCAGCCATGTGAAGAAACATTCAAATGACTATTTTACAGTGGCAGTGAAGTCCAACGGAGACATTTCTGCGGAACCTGTAAGCGGACAGAAAATCGAAGAACATGTTGTGACAGACTTAGATCTACGTAACGATGAAAATAGTCCTAGTTCAATCAGCAGTGCAGTAGCAGAAGAACATCAAGATATATCACCGAAAAACACGATGGATGAGATGGCTGACGCTATCACTGGAGGCAACGATATCTGTCTCTAGGCGCTCTAGCCAGCCAATATACCGGAAAAAATGCGGGAATATTGGTTGAAATACGAAACAGGTCCTTTTTGACATTGTGATGAAAAGTCATTTTTAAAACATGATGTTTCACAACACAGAAAGACAGAAATCTGTCACGGAAATGTACCACAGTCTTATTCGTCTCCAGAACCACAATGGCGAAGTAGTTGACAGAAGCTGGCTTTGTTTTTCTCCTTCACAAACTTGTGTTAAATGTTTCAGTTGTAGACTGATGTGCGCCGATACGACTTAATATGAGAAAAATAATCTTCGACTGGAAACACGCTCTTGAGCGCCTAAGGAGCCACGAGCAATCAAAGGAACATGTAGATGCCACGATTGCATTTAGTCGCAAATGTAATTAATCACTATGAAGAATTGATGCAGAACTAGCCAGTCAGGCCATTCAATGCGAACAATATCGGTAATCGCCTTTGCCTGCAAAGTTTGGTTTTTGTCGTAACATTTATTGCTGAGCGAGGAATGGCGTTTAGATATGATGAAAACTTTGGACCGCCCAGAAAGTTTTTCCAAAACATTTTCAACACTTTTTTCAAGCAAATATGAAAAAAATGGAGATGCGATGCTTGTAGTGACTGGTTTTGCAACAGTTTCACAAATTGATAATCCTTTTCAAATACCGCGTTGCATCATAAAGTTTTGTTACAGTTGAGATAGCAAATGTGACGTCACAAGATTACGTAATAAATATTAATAATATGTGGAAATACTAGTGACTTCATCGATCATCCCGTGCCTGAAGATTCTAGGAGCCTCCTACCACGCCTCGGCCCCAGACCCCTGCCATCTAAATCTGGCGCTGCAACTCTACAAATCATTTGGAATGTTGTTCAAATTAAACATCATACCAACATTTCAGTGCTCAAATCTGTTTACTTTGCTCTTTTCCATTTCTATTCAACTCATTCAATGCTTAACTTGGTGGGCAATTTTTTGCGCTTTTGAGTTTTAGGAAACCATGAAGGTTGATGAAATTTGCTGCCTGTGTGGCAAAGTTATCAGAATCAGGCGTACCAAATGTGGATCATGAGTGGCGGTGGTTTGTCAGTATCCAAAGCAAGAATCATTTTTAAGGGCAAAAGAGACAAGTTTCGGATTCGGAAAGTTGCGTAATGAAACGTGTAAGTCGGAAATGAATGGAATGACGTTTTGAAAAAGCTGACGTGTTGGCGTTTTTGATAATTCCGTCTTAAAAAATTTGATGATTTTTGCTCTTGACTTCAATTTTAAGGAGAATATAATTTTTTTCCAGAAGAAATCAAGCTAACTTCCTTTTTAACATGATTTCGACACCACTGTCTCCGTTGGTCGCCTTCTCCCCAAGGCGTAAGTGCAGATTAGTCAGCAGGGTTACCAGCAGATTGGTTAGCAGGGTTGTCATTTTTAATGTCAAATTCTAGAAATTGGGCCTTATTAAAGTGGTTTGGCATGAGAAAATGCAGTTTGGCATCTACGTCAGAGTTTGGCATGTTTTTTGGCCTTTTATAGTGGTGTTGGCAGAAAAAACGTTGTTTGGCATTCTTATCCACTAATCCTGCTGCTCATAATCTTAACTGATCTGAAAAATGATTCCGCAGTCAACGATCTTTAAGATGACAATACAGTTGAGGAACTCTGGATTAATACGATCGGCTGGTATCTCAATGTTGGTAAAGTTGCACTCCGCTCGCTTTTGCCTTTTGCTTCCACATATTTATGAGAGTCCGGTTTCTCAACAATGCTTATCAAAATCAGAGACGTAACTGACAGGGGCACGGGTGCAAACCGCCCCCTCCCCCCCCGGGCCCCCACTTAGCTTATATTTCGGTATATTTGAATTTCAGTAGGTTGTTCTTTTTTGAGTTTTTCGGGAGTGTTTTCCGTTGATTTCGTGTTTTAGTATAGACATCCACAATCCACATCCCGATTCGCTATCATTTCTCAAATTTTTTTGAGTGTTGGCTAGCATGGACGCAATTTGGTGGGGGACACGGGGGACGTGTCCCCCCACTTTTTCAGGTGGGGGTATATAATATGCCACGTCCCCCACTTTTTTCTGTTTAGGTTTTGTATTTGGAGAGGTTTAAAAAATAAAAGTGGTGCTTGTCACGTTTTGTGTGAAGAGCTTTTCAGGTTAGATGGTAGGTTACACATAGACAGGTTCATGTTGAAACAGAGTTTGGTGTGGTAACACTGATTCTGTTAGTTCATAAATTTTAGCTTCGTTAAATCAAATATTTAGAATTTTTCCAATTTCTAGTGACCGTGAAAGATGGTTAACTGCTTTTGTCCGACATTTTACCCTGTGTAGCATAGGCCTACTGTTAGAAAGGAATTTTCTTGTAACAGTGAGAGTATTACAGCTGCACATGTGAGAGACCACAGTACAGCCATTATTTGTTTCGTGCAGAAATTTAACGGACTATGCTATCGTTATCACGTATTCAGAATCAGACAGTGTAGAATTTAAAGATGCTAGTGTATAAGCCTACATATTAGGAAGTTAGATTTTCAGCCAAATCTCTGCGAAGCTTTTGCCGAAGACAAAAATGCAGCACTATTGTGGAAACTTAGTTTTGGGATGGGCAGTTTTGCAACAGACTCTCTTCAACAATTAGCAAACAGGATTTCAATCTAAACGTTGGAGAAGTTGCCTGCGGTATTTACCTGGCTGTATATTGACGTATACCAGATTTTTTTAAAGTAAAATGTTAGGTACCCGATATGGACCTGTAGGGACCCGATTTCTCCGATTCTAGGGATCTGATGATTAATTTCTCTGACTCTAGGGACCCGATTTTCAATTCTAGGGTCCCGAATCGGGTCCCTAAAACACCTTAAAAGAACCCTGCCTATAGCTCAGAACGTAGGGACTTGACTCGGAAGTAAGGATAAAATACACATTTATCTTCACTTCTGGTAATGTCGCGGCAATGGTGACCAACAAATAAAAAAGATATTTTTTCCGTGGATCTAAAACTTTTTGATCTTGCTGAATGCATTGGTTCGTAAGTCATCTGATTTACTTGATTTTAACCAAACCCACAATGCAGCAACGTTTTCATCCAAGTGCGAAACATTAGCTTTACAAGTAGCCTACATCACACCTAGTTTTGTTGGACATTCTTTTCATGTTAAAGGTGAAACTTGGTACTCTTTTGCCAGTTCACCGTTGTGCATTTTGATTTAATCTCAAATATTTTCGTGTCGTTATGCAAGTACAGTAGAACTCTTCGAATTAAACTTTTGACATGGTGCATAGGTCAGGCCGGGCTTTTCGGATCGGGCAGGGCTCGGGCTTAAGTTTGTCAAAATATGTCGGGCCTGCATACAAAGCTTTTTTTATAGCATTAAGAGTAACGATTTGTTTCTTTCGTGACGTAGATTTGTTGTGCTCATCGTGGTAACTTCTGTGAGTAAAGTGATTGTGATTTTTTTCAGCTAATTCTATTTGCAAACACAGCTGCATTCTTTTCTCCTCTGCTCGGATTAGTCTCACACTCTTTTTGAGAAGGCGAGAGTGGTGAGGAAATTAGCAGGCGATGGCTTTGCCTCAAAGAGATCAATCACTCATGTGATTCTTGGCTTGTTTTAAGAAGCCTACAAGCCGGCTTGTCATACCTATAGCGCCATCGTGGATGGTTTTGTGATAGTTTTTTTTTCTTGAGAAACATTATATTCCGTAGTATTATCGTTTACTAACATGCTACGTTTGTGCCAGATTATGCCAATGTTTTGGTCAAGGTGTTTGTTATTTTGGATGTGATAAACCGTGCACCTGCAGCTGTACCCGAACACAACGTTTTTTTAATCCGCAGTTGCGCATATCTTTAACTCCCTCGGTAAATTTGGCTTTCGGGCCTCAATCGGTTTCAAAAATAAATGTCGGGCTCGAGCCGGGCTCGGGCTTGTAATTTCGGGCTCCGGCCGGGTTCAGGCTTCAAAATGAGGCTCTTTTACAACTCTGTGTGGGTATGTACGCAGGGGCCAACAAGGGAAGGTTGAAAGGATACATCCTCCACCCACCAACAGAAAACATATATTGAAATCATTTTGTGAAATAGGCTACGCTAATTTTAGGCCAAATGTTTTGGCGCTGATAAGAGGATATCAATAGAGATTTTGGTAGCGGTGGGGCTGCATGCATGATGCCCAGTAGCATTGAAAATATTTGTTGCTTTTTGAAAACACGGAAATGTGCAAGAAAAATATTTATCGTCTTTGCAACGTTAAACGACTTGATCAAGACATCAAATCGCGCTGAAACTAGTGGCGTGTTTAAGAGGAGGCGAGCGAGGCACTTGCCTCGCCCCCCCCTTTTTGGAGGGCCGCCTTGAGGTGTTACGCGTGTAAACTTTCTTTACTTTTGATGAAAAATTTATTATTCACTCATACAATGTACTACAAAGCAGATCATATGTAAGTACTCTGCTTTCAAAGGTGCAGGTACTTTGCTTTCACAGGGCCCCCAACAGCAACTGCAATTTGAAGTTAATCTGCTTTCAAAGGGCCCCCAACAGCCACTGAAATGTGTAAGTAGGCCTACTCTGCTTTTGAACTTCATTGAAGGGTCTTTAAAGAAACTGCAAATGTAAGCACTCTGCTTGTAAAGGGGCCCCAACAGCAACTGTAATGTGTAAGCACCTTGCTTTCAAAGGGGCCCCCAACAGCAATTATAATGTAAAATTCCATGCCTTCAAATGGGGCCCCCAACAGCAATTGTAATGTGTAAGTACCTTGCTTTCAAAGGGGCCCCCAGCAGCAACTTCAATGTGCAAGTACTGTACCTTGCTTTCAGAGTGGCCACCAATAGCAACTGTAATGTGCAATTAATATGCTTTCAAAGGGGACCCAAACAGCAATTGTAATAGGCAAGTACTATGCTGTCAAAGGGGCCTCCAATAACAACTGTAATGTGTACGTACCGTCCTTTCAAAGCGACCCCACCACCATCTTCAATGAGCAAATAAAGAAAATCTTCAAACCAACTTCTACACCTAAAAAAATTATGGGTTAAAATTTCTTCCAAAAAGTTCTGAAAAGACCCTATCAAGTCAAAGCAAATAGGCCTACTTATACCCAAAGATAACTTTTTACAGCAAATGATAATTTTCTATACCAAATGATGATTTTTATAGATTGAAGTATTTGCTATATTGGTAATTTCATGAAACTGCTACAGATGAACAAAAAGTAGTCTTTTTATGTCTCTGAGTTGAAAAGGTTAGACACATTTTTCATTTTTTGTGATGTTGTACGTTAATGAACATTTCCATCAGAAATAAGACAACATGCAATTGTTATAGCAGGGACCACACTACATCTTTTGATTTATAGAACATTTTTTTCTTAGTTTACAAAGCAATTTTGTATTATTGCTGTTGGACTGCAAAGACTGTTAATAAGCAAGACTACATTCATGCTTCGTATCACGAAGCAGAAAGGGCAATTTTTGAGTATTATGAATAGGCTGCTCATTTTTTCTACAGATATTTCAGGAATTTTAGGTGGTTTGATTTAGCCTATGCTTGAAGTCACATTGAAGCTTGTCTAATAAATGGTTGGTTTGAGGAAGACCTGATAGCTTGGTAGGTGATGATTAAGCTCTTGTGCCAGCTCTTAGCCAATATAACTTGAACCGTTTTTTCTTAGCACAGATTTAATCAATTGTGTAGGCTACTTGCTACAGGAGAAATGTTTTCGATAAGGTATATGATGAATTATTTCCAACTTTTGCACATTTTTCAAACAACTAGTGTCAATGCAAGATGAGGCAGCCTTGACTCATCCAGCCTCAAAGCTTTCCAAAACACGTCTCTAATTGGATGCTGGTGTATGCTATGTTTTTGCAGTTAAAAGGATGAAATTTAAAACAAATTTAGTGTTTTAAAACTTCTTGGTTGTTTTTTATGGTTTCATGGATTCCCACAAAGACATGAATGTGAACAAATTCAGAATACCAACTACAAAGCATATTTTTAAAGGGGGAAGGTATGAAACTTTCAAAGGGGTAAACTTTGTAGTTTATTGATGGTGAATGCAGAGAAATTGGGCGCGAAAATTAAGTGGGGCGATGCCAACTTGCTATTGCCTAACTTTAATGTGTTGGTAGCCATGTGTTCCCAACTTTCAGTATTTTCAAAGTTGTGTATCATGAACACCGTTTTGCATTTTCTCCTTCTGCTACTTTGCTACTCCTTCTGCTACCTTCTGCTAGTATTGCCGTAGTCTCAGGAACATTTCCTTGGGTGGGTTGGCTGAGTATGATGACGTCATCAGAGGGGCCCCTTTTTAGTCTTGCCTCGCCCCCCCCAACCCTAAACCCATCACTGGCAAGACATAAAATCACGCTGTAACCCACACTTCTTATGAAATGCATGAAAGTTGAAGTGTTCTTCTGTAAGAGCGATATACACGTGCGACCAATGTGATTCAGCATATTGTGCACTCCAGCTGACAGCTCTGATAAAACCCAATTGATGTTTTCTACTATATTGCTGTGCTTGTTTGTTTCCAAATACGATATTAATGGAAGCAGGCTGAACTACAGCACTATGTCCAGCAACAAATTTAAATATATTAATATGTAAATCATCTGCAAGGACAAAGCGTGATTAGTGTTGCTCTCAAAACACCTCTACAATTAAGATTGGGAATCTGTATATATAAAACGTCACTTCTGCATCGACCCGATGACTATAATGATTCACACCAAGCTGTCCCCCCACATTTTGCAACAAAATTGCGCCCAAGCTGGCTAGTGGCCCTCCCCTTCTGTTGAACAACGTCACAACTTTTTTTAACCTGGACTAGACTAGTGAGATTGAATTTTTTCTTCACATCAGGAGTCCACTATCCCAGCCTCAGAAGCAGTATTAACCTTCACTGAAATTCAACTGTTAGTAGTTGCGTTAAATCCATATTAGGGCGTGCTTTGTGGCCTAGTGCGAATCTGTCATGCGATTATGAGATTTGATATTCACGATACCCAGCAGAGCTACCTAAAGTGGGAGTAATGTCATACCAAAGCCTTTCACTAACTTTTTTTGAATTGTCGCTTCAGAAACAAATTTGACTTCTATGCACATTAACTGCATAAGCTTTGCATGGAAATGTTATTGACATTTACCTAGTACTTACTCGACTCCCAGCATCGTGGTGCATGAATTGTCACTTGTTAGTGTAAGACGAACCACCAAGTTCTAACCAGGTCCGGAAGACGTTTCAGACATTGCTTTTTTTGATCTCCCGGATAGCCAAAACAGGGTCAAACACCAGTGCGCAGCATACTATAGGGCAGTGGTCTCCAATCCCCGGATCAGTTTGTGTCGCGCTGCGAAGTTCCAAATGTATACTGATAGTGACTCGTTTTTTGTGTATGTGATGGTTGATCCTTCCCATGGAAGCACTGTTGCGTGCATAGAGAGAGCATTGGAGCATTTTTAGCGGGCACACAAGCATGTAGCAGCTTATCTGATGGTTCAAGCTGCTCACTCCATTTCAGCTGTTTAAAAAGAACCGTCATAGAGTAAAAAATAACCGTCATAAAAATAACCGTCATAGAGTATAAAAATAACCGTCATAAATAAAAAATAACCGTCATAAAAATAACCGTCATAAAAATAACCGTCATAGAGTACTCCCGGGCCGCGGTAAACATGTCAAGGGTTGTCCGGTCCGCGGCTACAAAATGGTTAAAGACCACTGCTATAGGGTACATCTTTTAAATACATTTTACAGATATAAGAGATTGTTTCGGACACCACTAGCGTTCTTATTTACATTGCAGCTTGTAAAAAATGGTGGTCCATCTTGTTTGAACCGTTTAAAAAGTTTTGTGAATTAATGATATAAGGCGCTTTTAAACTGTGGCGATTTCCTGAAAGATCAAGTGATTCAACCAACAAAAATAACCACTTCCTTGGCCTACAAAAGTAACCACTTTTATGTAATACGCACCGACTGCCGTCGAAAATCTGTGGTGTTAAACAGTTAAATATTTTTTATATTCTTCATTATCATATTCTTTAATTCTCAAACAAGGCACTGTGATGAGTCTGAAAAAACTGCGTTTTATTTTAGTTGTTTTCTCCAAACTTTTTCTTGTTCCTGATCAATGACAGTGACAAGAAAGTCAAGTGTTCCTTTGTTCTGTCTTGATTCCATTCAAAGGGGGCATTTCACGTTGCTGTTTTTCGCAATCAGTCGTCGTCATCATCATCACTGTGTCATCTACGAAAATGTGCAAAAAGGACGTCTTTCAGCAACACGATTTGACTTTGGTTAACATTTTAAGGGTTTGATTTTGATGCAATTTTTGATTGTGAAGAATATACTGTAGATACAAACATCGAAAACATTTATTTTATTCGCCATTTCATTCGTGTAACATTACGTAATAGAGATCGTTGTTTTTGAAATAACAGCAACGGAATATACGAACCATCTTCGTTGAAACACTCATCGGATATCAACGTGGAGGGTTCACCTATTTTATTGCTGTTCTTTAACTTATAAGGATCTTTACCACAGATTATAAACATGAATGCCTTCAAACCCTATCTTCACTTTTCTGTATCACGGTGAATTTTATTACAGTATTGTTTTCCTGAAGATGGCTTATGGCCAAGTCGAAAAGTCTAATAATTTTTTTCGATATTTGTGGCTATGCTGTTCACAGCAAAAATGATTCGACTTGTTTGGACTTACCTTTTGCCACATGCTTCTTGTTGCCACCTTTCGCCCAAGGCTGTTCAACTCCAGAGCCTACTAGAATGTAAAACATTGCCCCTCCAGCGGAAAAAGCAGCGCAAAGCCAAAAGATTGATTGCCACTGATTGATATAGTTCTGCGAAAAATTGATTAGACGCAAATGTAAGTTACGTCACAAAGAGCACGGTTGAAGATTTCATGCAAACAGTTAGAAACAAACAGAAAACAGCAGTATTTTTTGAAAAATCATTGCAGTGTCTTTTGATTGATCATAGCATCTTTTGGCAAGGAATACATCGTCTTATCTTGCGTGGTGCATTCGTAACTAAATACGGCATGCGAGGAAGTTCAAGAATTATTTTGCAAAAAATTATGATATGTAACTCACACTTGGACTCGTTATTTTGCGACATCATAGAATTGGATCATAGCCTACAGTAGTTTCCAAAAAAACTTGAGCCAAAAAATGGCTGATTGGGTTGGCGCCCAGGGTCAGGTAAACGCGGCCGAAAAGGTGAAAACCTACCCCAATTATGACGTCACCTACAAAAAAAACAAACCCCAAACTAATTTTTAAAAAATCTAAACTAGAAGACTTCCGAAACCGTAGGGAGTTTGAACAGCTCTCCATCTCAATGGGCTGGCGAGTTGTGATGTTGCAAAATTCAGCAAAAAACTGGCGCACGCGCGACTTGAAGGGTTGGCCGTTAGGACTAGCGGAAAAAAGCAAAAGTGAAACAAGGTTTGCCCGGGCGACTGCTTGATTGTATTTCCCCTACCTAATGGCGTATGGTGGTCATCGTTACAGGATGTACGCTGTTTGTGACGTCACAAGATGACGTCATATTCACGTTTGCAAACCATTGTTTCGGCGAAGTTTGTTGACACAACATGCATATTATTCTACACGCACTCTCCTTACTCGTTGTTATACAATGTGTCATTGCAATGAACATAAATTATATCAACGCTCCAAAACGTTACGAGACCGGAGCAAAACACAGCACTCAATGCTAAGAGAGAGGAATTCATAATTTCAAAAATATCTGACAACTCGTTAAAACAGGTGAGTAGAACACACTCAATGCTAGGTCAGCGCAGTTCATAACTGCAAAAATATGAGGCTGTGCATTAAAACAGTGGAGTAAATCACACTCAATGCTACGACAGGGCAGTTCACAATTGCAAAAACATCAAGCTGCGCGAATGTCTCGTCGAATAGCAGTCGAGCAGAGAAGGTATGCGGCTGGGATGGTGGACACCCAGGGTTAACAGCTTGAAACTTGCTGAACTACACAAGAATTGAGGATGTATATAAAAAGTACGCAAAAAAACTTTCGTTTTTTATTATGTGGCTGTTATATGTACAACTAATGAGGGGACAGTGGAGATACGGGCTTGTGTGAGCCGTTATGATCAATCCGCCTGAACTGCCAATTAGTGATAAAGCTCGAAATGATGCACATGTTGCAAGCACAGTTGTTCGGCTGTATTAGGGCCACCCAGGCCTTCCGCATCAAAAAACGAAACAGGAGACTAGTGATGCATCAAAAAATCAGCTAAATCAAGTAAGTTGAAATAGGACAGTTTTGAAATTTGGTCATGAAATCAATTGAACGTCCATAATTATCTTTCAAATCTTTTTTGTGATTTTCCCTTGATCGCACGATCTGAAAAAAGTCACGTCACTATCAGTTTGATTTGGTACACCTAGGGTATTGGTCCTTGGTATTGAAGAATATGAAAATTACTGGCATTGAATACGCAAAAACTAGTGTTGACAAAAACACAAGTTTCGAAAATTTAAATCCATGCAGCATGTGTTAGTAGTTTACAATACGAACAATCATCTAGTTACAGCATTTAGATTTTTGTAATTTTACTCTTTGGATGCCCCCCTGCCTTGGAAATCCGGGACCATCGCCTCGTTCGTCCCTCTCACCTATGCACCCCACTATTGTAATCATCACCCGGAAATGGCCTAAGAACCTTATTTCCGGGGGCCTCACGTCACTACGCCGTGCTACTGATGACCCTCTAGATCAGGGGTTCCCAACCTTTCTCTGACCATGTACCCTTTCATCATCATGACAGATGAGCATGTACCCCTTCAGTAATTCGAAAGATAAGCATGTACCCTTTCCGCATTTCGACAGATGAACATGTACCCCTAAAATTTCTTATGACAAAATATTTTGTCATGACTAATCACAAATATATTTAAAAATAAGCATATTGCGGCTTTTGAAAATAATATTCGCTGATATATGTATAAATATTTGGAAATCAAAGATTTGTAAATATATTTCCCTTCTATTTCTAACCTCAAATATACCCCTTCGGATAGGCAAATGTACCCATAAGGGTACATGTACCCCAGGTTGGGAACCTCTGCTCTAGATTAATGGTTAAATTTCGTGACAACAAACAAGCGCTATACGATATTTCTCAATATTTTCTTGTAACTAACAATTCATCGCAAAAGTTAAGTTGAAGTTCTCATTTTCACAACACATGTGCATTGTTTCAAGCCTAACGTAATTTACCAACTGTCAAAATTCCGGACATTAGAAAATTTTTAAATATTGTTCCCGGACACAAATTTTAAATCAGAAATTCCGGACGTATGGCAACCCTACTCGAAATCCAGTACTTTCTGTGATGCAAGCATACAATAATTGCATTGAAGCTCAAAATATTTCTGCTGCTTGACATTAGAATTACTGAGGATACAAAATGCGACAAATTCCATATCCATGGTATTATTCCAAAGCACAAGCCCGATGATCATGGACAAACCTGCTTATCCTACCAATATATAGCTTTGCGAATGAAAAAGAGAAAAATTAAAGGCATATGATGAGGCATGAAATGCGATTTTAATCTCAGTTGCGACAGAACAGTGTGCTTGAAGATATTTGGATCGAAAAGTGAGAGCGGTCGTACAGAACTTACTCCATTTTTAAGAAATATTCCAGCCACTTGAGGACTTAAAAATCCAGGTATGCTGGCAAGCGTGTTTGATATTCCAAAGACAATCCCTGCATACTCAGGCGCAATATCTGCTGCGTTAGCTTGAAATCCAGGAACTGCCGTATAGAAATAAATTAATGAAATGAAAAGATGCTGACCCGAATTTTAAAGCATGCTACACAAACTCCCCTGACCAAAGGCTACCGGTTTTTCTGAGAACACATGCTTAAGCGAATATAGTACACAGGGGCGTAACGAGAGGGGGGCAAGAGGGGCAAAATTCCCAGGGCGCCGAATCACTGCGGGAAGCGCCGAATGACTGCGGGGGGCGCCGAAAAGTCTCAACAATGTTACAAGTACTTTCTTCAGTGCAGTGCATTTGCTTCCGAAAGACCTCAGGTTCGAACATGGGGACGCCAAACTTCCTTCTTGCCCTGGGCGCCATCTAACCTCATTACCCCCAAGATACAGGGAGACACAACAAAAAAACCGTCATCACCTAAACGTGAATAACTTTTGAATTAATTAATCAATTCTTTTTATTTTTCAGATTTATCAAGTAGAATTAATGTTCTAAGAGTCTACCAAATTTGACCTTCGAGATGCCATGAACTACTGAGCAAAAGATATTTATAGTTGAGGCATATTTTCGGCAGAAGTCTATCCACGCAGCTCAATTGCAATTCAAAGAACGGTTCGGATGTCGTGAATATCCTGTCCACTCAATGATCTAGGCACATTTTCTGTTGTCAGATCACGTGAACTCTAAGAACAACACCTTATGGGGTGGCACACCCCCTGAGGACTGTCTGCAAAGGCCATTACACTCTGTGAGCTGCACTACTTGGGTTGCCATCCCCAAACATGGCATCACTGGACCATTCTGGTTCGAGGACGGCAAAGAGCGGTCTGTGACAATCAACACCGAGCGATATGTCCAGGTGCTTGGAAAGTTCTGGACAGCACTTGGTCGACGGAGAGGGGTCGTCAGGGTCCTCCAGTTTTCCAGCAGGAAGGTGCCACCTCCCACACCTCAAACGAATCATTGGCTTGGCTACAGCAGCGTTTCCCTGACCGACAGATCAGCCGCAGGTGTGACCCGCAGTGGTCGCCGCATTCACCGGACTTGACCCCCCAGATTTTTATATGTGGGGATACCTTAAGGACAGGGTGTATGGCAACAACCCCCAGACTATCCCTGACATGAAGGCAGCAATCACAGCAGCAATAAGAGCGATCCCAAGGGAG
>Ga0210059_1009729_pt1 | contig 14956 bp, 8 predicted proteins | sample Ectturendosymbi2_FD_188042 | JGI IMG/M metagenome (GOLD analysis project Ga0210059, IMG submission 188042) | Ecteinascidia turbinata endosymbiont from Florida, USA - Sample 2 (SPAdes) (version 2) | ecosystem: Host-associated > Tunicates > Ascidians > Unclassified | place: Key West, Florida...
GCTCTTAGACAAAGTGAATTTTGCATAGCACGTTTGGTTTTGAAAAAGGTATTTGACTACAGTGTTGTTCTTTGCAAAATATTACAAAGGAGATCAATAGACCTTTATGAGGCGGTTAACACAGCAGTGGATATTATCAGTGAAATGAAGTCGTTAAGACAAAATGCCGAGTGTGAATTTCACGAGTTGTTTGTTTCAACACAAGAAACAGCCCAAAATCAAGGTTTTAGTTTGGACATGCTCCGCCTCACGCCAAGGCAGATCAACAGATGCAACGTTGCTGAACAGATTATTTAACAGGTTAAGTGAGACATCCAACAGGCGTTTAAATATGTGTTTATAACTGCTTCACAATGTTTACGTATTGTATTGCTGCTTGTTTTATATTTTTCTTATCATACTTTCGATTTTAGCGCAAAGAAAAATTTTGGCACTTTGAAACCCCCCATGAAAGTTTTCTGCGTACGCCACTGCACATGGTTACAGATGCTGGCGTGCGCCGTGCTCAAGAAACCAACAATTTATTTTGAATTATGCACGGTTGCCAGATGCTTGACAGAAAATATGGCAAATGTTTGCCTAATTTATGGCAAATTTTTGGCAAAAAAATATTGAAAATGGCAATATTTTTGGCAATATTGATTTTTCATTAAAAATGGCAATTTTTTGCCAATATGGATTTCATAGTTTTTTCAATTCGTATTTTTTCCAAACTTTTACATTTTTCAGTTTTACAATTAAAAAAAGGTCTGTTTCGTGGGAACCAAAATGCGTGCTCAGTAGGCGAAATATATCTTCTGGGTAATAGGGGGGAAATCAACACAACAAAGGGGGCAAAAATGCTCAACCACCAATCGATCATTGAGTTATCTTCAGTAGCCTATAGCAATTTATCCATTAAATTTTTACTCTGGATCGTCTATGTGCCCGGCTACAGCGTCGATTTTTTCACATGAATTCTGCACAAAATATTGGCGCCATAATGCAGTTGCTTAGTTCAGCTATTTAATGGCATGGTTCAGCTATATAGGCTGATAATTTTTATGAATAAAATTATTTAAATTTACTACATTCCCTTATGTTTGCTTTATCAGGCTTGGGGGCAAAAACAACGTGTCGGGAGTGAAAAGTGGGGTTGAAATTAAAAATTTGAGAGACACGGATCTAGATTACAGACCCTGATCCTTGACTGCAAAATGATTCCGTATGATTTATAGTTCAAAGATTTAAATGATATTTCAGGCTTAGTTGAAAGTCGGAAGCAATACATTTCGGTTTTGATCGTTATTTACAGGATCATTACAAATCACACAAACCTAAGCACAGCGAGACCTGAAACACAGTAACACCAGGTCAATTTTGAAATAAATTATGAGTGGTTGTCAATCAAATGAAAGACTACAACAATTACAGCAATTCCTCAAGCAGTAAACCATATTCAAACATATTATTTGATCTGTACTTTCTAAAGTTTTGGTGGTTAATTTGATAAATTTTGCTAATATTAGTAGTCACAGCTGGTGTTTCAAAAATGGCAAATTTTTGGCATTAAAAATTATTGCCAAGTAAAGTTGGCAAATTTTTTGGAAAACAGAGATTTTTGGCACTATTTGCAAAACTTGGCACCATCTGGCAACCCTTGTTTCTAAGTGTAAAAATATAGCAAAACACATGATGATCTGCACATGATAAGTATAAATGATAAGTATAAAATATATCGAAAAACGAAAATGCAGAAGCTGTAATGCCCGTCGTAAATCGTGAACAATCTTGTAATCGCTAAAGAGCAATAAATTGCTGAGTTTTTGATATCACAACGGTTTGTTTTTGCCTCCTAGGTGATATCCGTTTTGCCGTGTTTTTATCCTTCAAAAATATACCTGGTAACACTGCTTGTTAGTCAGTTTTTGCGTTTCCAAAAGGGAATACTAAGAACTTCTTTTTGAAGGCTTCTCGTAGGAAGAACATGGTATGTTTTGCGTTGTGTTTTGATCGGCAAACATCAGCGTTTTTGTAAACGTGGTGTAAAAATTTGTTTAATGGGAACAAAAGTATTGTTTGTATTTACGTCGTTGACGTTATGAAACTGTAGTTTTTGCTTGTATATAACGTTAATGTGGTAGTGCAGGTGGTGTAGTATTTCTCATCCAAAAACAAACAGGTTTTGTATACTTGTGTATCGTCAAACTAAAGCACTGTCACTTGTCAGTTAAATTTAACGACAAACATCAAGTTAGTTTTAACAAGTAATGAAGTTAACCAGAATCGCAGCCTGAGAATCAGACTGATAAACTACGTTTACAAGCTAGTTTGCTTCAAGGCAGGCTAGGCTACAGTACCTGGAAACAGAAATAAAGTTTTCTGTGAAACATTAATCAGAGTTTGCCCAACATCAGCTAGAAGGCAAGTGTTGCCAAATTCAGACCCTGCTTATTTTTTTGTATAAGTCCAAATGTCAGTTTTAGACTACTGTGTACATTTGCAGTTGTGAATAATCTAATGGCAGTGGCTACAGAACTGCCTGTGGATCTTCATATTTGAAACGTTATTCGAATGCCACCTGTAATGTGACAGTAACGCACAATAGAACTGCAGTAGGCTTGGTAGAAATGTAGTAAACAGAGAAGGTAAACCGTAGCGCTAACGCCATGGGTGTCAAAAGGATTTTTTCCAGCCAGGGAGGCCACTAAATTTTTGAAAATATTTTGTAAGGTGCTAAAAGTGTTGAATTTTTCCCACTCAACAGTGGCTACAGGACTACCCATAAATCTCCTTATTTTGAAACTTACTTGACTGTACTACCTCGAATAACACAGTTTGAATAAGGCGGTCAGTTTGTCACTCAAGCGTTGTCATCCTGGTAGCTTAAGGTATACGTTTCAGGTCTGCTGTGCCAATGGTTTTCAGTTTGTCTCTCACCTTGGCGACGTACGTTTTTGTAGTAGTGACTGGTTACAGGTTTCAATGCATGGAACAAGTTCTTCTTTACTTTTTTCAGAACTTTCGGTTTGAGGGTTAGGTTTAGGGGTTAGTGTAAAGCAGGGGTGGCCAACTTGTCTTTGACTGGGATCGACTAGAAAATTTTTTGATAACTCGCGATCGACCGGGCGGTTATAAAGTCACAAATACAAAATATCATGAAATGCAACGTTTCTCATTTTTATTTACTTTCTGAAACATTGATTGAAAATGTTCTTTTTAGGTATCTAGTCAATTCAATGCAAAATTAGGCGCGATCGACCAACTGGGACTCGGCGATCGACCGGTCGATCGCGATCGACGTGTTGGCCACCCCTGGTGTAGACGATGGACGACAGTAAACTTGTGGTGGTGGTCTTAGTTTTAGTGCCATTGTTTTGGGCAAAGTTTCAAAGAGGGTTGCGTCAAGTGTTAAGTCTGACCATTCCCACTGTTCTTAACCATACGCAGCTCAGCCCCTTCAGGTGCACAAAGAGAATGCTCTCACAGAAAGAGCACATTGAAACAAGGCCTCCTAAAGAAACACTTGAAGCAGTAGGGTTTATTGTGATAATGCTGCTAAAGTGATCAGGTGTGTTGCGGATGTTATTTTCGGGCAATAACGCCTAACCGAACAGTTCCTTTCGATGCGCTTTGTCTAAGAGAGCGTTTTTCTCTTTACAATACAGTGCTCGTCTCCAAGCGACCCCTTCGGGTAAAAACTGTGTTTCACGGTAAGCTTTTTAAATTTAGAGAAACCTCGTGAGACACAAAAATCTCATCCGTTTGGTATTTTCACTATTTTTAAGGAGGGTTTATTGCCCACTTTTGTCTCCTACCCTTCCATTGAAACACAGTTTTTACAGTGGGACAATATTTCTACTGAACAAAATACACAAACTAAAATAATAGTCTTAACGAAAAAGAAGTAAACAGATTGTTTTCTTACCAGATTTTAATGCATTCAAGAGGACTAACATCAGTGTCGGAATAAAAAGTAATGGCAAATCCGATGCGTGTAGAAAACGAGCATTTAGCAAACAGGAAATCAAAAAAGTTGTGCGAAAAGTACAACTGCAGTTTTAGTGGTAATACGTCTCTGGTGATTATTAGCTGTGTTATGGAAAGCACATGTCTTGTCCTTGTAAAGATTTAAAAACAACTATTGGTAAGTAGGAATTCATTCCAAAGTTCGACAAAGGACTAGGTGGCATCTCGGACCTGGCTTAGTCACGTCTTGGTGTGAAAGTCTTGGTTTTTTTTGCTGAGATATTTCAGTCATTTGTCCCATAATATTATTAAAACTCGCCATAACAGTATTCAATAGTCCATAGTTTTGGACGGTATGACCGAAAAAAACTAGGTGTGGTGCTAGCAAAACTTTCAGTTGCTGAAAATCATAAGGTATTCCGAGTCCTCCCAGGGCTGCTGCCCCCACTATCCTCCGCGGATGTAAAGCGAGTATGAAAATAGATGGTGCACAGGGACGTTTGCTAAAAAAGTCTAGGGGGACAATCTTTATTGTTTGCGTTTCGATGACGTCACCATGTTCACTCAACCGTAGTACAACCTTTTTGTTTGTAAAATTGGCAAAATGGGGTGCACATTATGGAATTGATATAATTTGGTGACCGTGCCCCCACTTGGCTACACCTATGGTTGTGATATAGCAACTAGTAGTATATACAAGTATACAATGGTGCTATATCTAGCACTTGGCACTGTATTTAATATGAAAACATTAATTCTGAGAGTTGGGCTTAAATAACACAATTATGCTCAACAATTGTGGTAAATAATTCAAATTTGGTCTGTTCCGATGAACAAAATTTACTGCTACTAACAATCACCACATAGATTAAATCAAAAACAAACCACAAGATCTTTTGGTAATACTAGCAGTGCAACCAGGCGTGTAGTCAGAATTTTATTAGGGCTGGGGAAGACAACAACCAACCAAATGTCAACATTTAAATATTTTTAATGCTCCTTGCTTTTAAAGCATCATCCATGAAACGTGCATGTTTCTGGCGTTTTCTCCTGAACATATGTGTTCGGATTTAATCCGACAAATAAAAAGTCTGCTTCCATTGAATTAACAAGTTTCATAAGTCTTGATAGTGAAGTTCCAAGCATCTACCTTGGATCAATGCCATCAATTGCTCATAAGCCTGTCTTGCATAAGTGCTAGTTAACCTCTCAATGCCTGGTATTGCACTTGAGCATCGCAGCCACCCTTACGACTGCGCTTATTCTATTTACACGCTTCTGATACACACCAACACAGCACGTTCAACCGAAGCCGAGCAGCGGCTTTGCTCTGAGGCACTGACTTCCGAAGTAGGCCTTCTACAAAACTTCCACACATATAAGAAGTGGACCCTGTTGTCAATGGAAAAGAAATCCTTTCTTAGCAAAGAATCAAACACCAAGAAGATCTTACAGAGTATGTACTTCGCCTACGAAGTAGGCATCATCAGCTCTTATTCCTATAGAGTCCATATATAGAATGGATCCCGTAATAGAATGTATCTCGTTGTCATCTAATTTTTCAGCGATTAATTCATGTATGTAGTTGACACCGTAAATGCTAGAGCAGCTATGTCCAACCCAAATGGCTTATTGGGCCAAAAAGTATGTGACTATCTTGACCAGGGCTGCACATTGAATGACATATTATTAAGGGCCGCACATTGAATGGCTTACTTTAATCTTGCAAACTAAATACTGAAAACACTGAAACTAATATACTGAAAGTGTTCAAATCGTAACTGCAATGGTAACAGACGCAAAAGTGTCACTTGAGACCACCTGTATCAAAAATGTCAAATTCAAAATTATCAAAACAAGGACAGGTGTCAGTACGTAGGATACTTTTACTACAGCGAAAACCTAAACTGGGCCCGACGCGGCCGCGGGTTGGACATAGGTGCGCTAGAGTCTTCAATGCGTTTGAAAAATGTGTAGATTTTGATAATCCGTAAGATCTTTTGGCTATTTTCAACCTATTCAGTAAAACTTTGTAGTTATTTAACCTTCGTTTATATTGTTTGATGATACTTTGCTAAATTAAACTGACTTCATTGAAATATAAGATGGAATCAAACTGTAAACACAATCGTAATCCCAGTATTACAAAATGTATTGACCACCCACGCTCAGCTGCATGTAAAGATAGCTTAGCACTGCACGTAATTAAATTTGTATAAATCACGGGCTTCTCGAAAATACAGTAACTTTTCCGTGGAAATTGAAGCCCTAATGTGAAAAAATTCAAATTTAGTTTCATTTTAATCACATGTGCTTTGCCAACGAGAGATTGCAAGCTCAGGGATGGATATTAGGGAAGGATTACGAAGCAGTCGCCTCAGGCCCCTCTTTTTCAGAGATACCGTGCCCCCCTCTTGAGAACTTTGCACCATTGTTTAGTTAAAAAAGTTACGTACCACTCGAGAGACATATTTTAAGAAGCTCTGAAACAAGTCATGTTTTTCAAAATAAAGCAAAACTTACGGCAAAATGTGCCATAGGAGGCTGCTTTCAAATATGTAGCTGCAAAACTACATAAAGGGTCCCTTTATGAGATAGCTTGCCCCTAAATTTTAACATCCACTCCTGTGCAAGCTATCTCAGTATCTGTAAGTAATGGCAGTGCCAATTCCCTCAACACTTGGAGAATAAAAAGCATCTTGCTGCTTATGTTAGATTTTGATGCTGACTCTTCTCGCTGCAGTTAAATGCTTTCAAATAAATTACTGTAGGATAGGTTGGCAATTAACATCAGGTGAAAGTTGAAAAACTGAGCTTATGTACAGCAGGTCGGAGTCTAATATCTTGAAAAAACTGATTTTTTACTTGCCGGCAAGGTAAAGGGAAATCATTGATGAAAACGTTAAGGTTCCACATAATTGTGATTGAACCGTCACAATCATGGGCGCAATTTTGTTGTAAAATGTGGGGGGGACAGCTCAGTGTGAAACCAATATAGTCATCGGGTCGATGCAGAAGTGACGTTTTGTATATACAGATTTCCAGTCTTATTTCTAGAGGTGTTTTGGGAGCAACACTGATCACGCTTTGTTTTGTCCTTGCAGATGATTTACATATTAATATAGGCTACTTAAATTTGTTGCTGGACACAGTGCTGCAGTTCAGTCTGCTTCCATTAATATCGTATTTAGATGTAATCAAGCACAGCAATATAGTAGAACACATCATTTGCGTTTTATCAGAGTTGTCAGTTAGAGTGCACAAAATGTTGAACCACATTGGTCGCACGTGCATATCACTCTTACAGTAGAATTCTTCAGTTTTCGTCCATTTTATAAGAAGTGTGGGTTACAGCGCGATTTTATGTCTTGTTCAAGTCGCTTAACGTTACAAAGACGATAAACATTTTCCTGCACATTTCCGTTTTTTAAAGAAGCTACAAATCTTTTTAATGCTTCTGGGCATCATGCATGCAGCCTCACCCCTACCAAAATCTCCATTGATATCCTCTTACCAGCAGCAAAAACACTTGGCCTAAAATTAGCGTAGCCTACTTCACAAAATGATTTCATCGATTTTTACTGTTGGTAGGTGGAGGATGTATCCTTTCAATCTCCCCTTGTTGGTCCGTGCCCACATACCCACAGAGAGTTGTAAAAGGGCCTCATATTGAAGCCTGAACCCGGTCCGAGCCCGAAATCGCAAGCCCGAACCTGGCCGGAGCCCGACATTTATTTTTAAAGCCCGATTTAGGCCTGAACGCCAGATATACCGAGGGAGTTCAGATACGCGCATTGCGCAACTGCGGAGTAACAAAAAACGTTGTGTGCAGGTGTAGTTGCAGGTACACGGCTTATCACACTGAAAATAGCAACCACCTTGACCAAAACATTGCCATAATCTGGCACAAGCGTAGCATGTAGTCAACGATAATACTGCGGAGTGTGGAATATAATGTTTCTCAAGAAAACAAAAAAACATATCTACGATGGCGCTATAGGCACAAAAAAAACTTGCTAGGATAGTGCTTTAGATATGAAAAGCCGACTTGTAGGCTTCTTAAAACAAGCCAAGAGTCGTGTGACGGATCGATCTTTTCGACGCAACGCCATCGCGTGCTAATTTCCTCACCGCTGTCGCCTTCTCAAAAAGAGTGTGAGCCTAATCCCAGCAGAGAATAAAAGAACGCAGCTGTGTTTGCAAACAGAATTAGCTGAACAAAATCACTTCACTCACAGAAGTTACCTCGGTGAGCACAACAAATCTACGTCACGCAAGAAATAGTCGTTACTCTTAATGTTATACAAGAGTTTTGTATCAAGTTTCACCTTAACACGAAAAGAATGTCCAACAGAACTAGGTGTGATGTATCTGTAAAGCAAATGTTTCGCACTTGGATGAAAACAATGCTGCATTGTGGGTTTGGTTAAACTCAAGAAAATCAGATAACTTACGAACGAACCAATGCATTCAGCACAGGCACAAAGTGTAGGAGTCAAGGGGAAAATATTATTTGGATTTGTAAATAATGCTACTTCTCCAACGTTTTGATTCAAATCCTGTTCACTAATGGTTGAAAACGTCTTTTGCTAAACTCCCCATCCCAAAACTAAGTGTCCACAATAGTGCTGCTATTTGTCTTCGGCAAAAGCTTCGCAGAGATTTGCCTGAAAATCTAACTTCCTAACATTACAATACACTAGCGTCATTAAATTATACGCTGTCTGTTTCTAATTACGTGGTAACGAACGTTGCAGCAAAGCCAGTTACATTTCTACACGGAACAAATCATGGCTGTACTATGGTCTCTTACATGGTCAGCTGTAATACTCTCACTGTTACAAGAACATAATCTTTCTAACAGTATACCACACAGGGTAAAACCTCGGACAGAAGCAGTTAAACATCTTTCATGGTCTCTAGAAACTTGACAAATGCTAAAAATTATTTTATCGAAGCTAAAATTTATAAACTAACAGAATTAGTGATACCACACCAAACTCTGTTTCCACATGAATTTGGCTATGTGTGGCCTACCATCTAACACGAAAAGCCCTTCACACAAAACGTGACAAACATCACTTTTATTTTTGAAACCTCTCCAAATACAAAACCTAAAGAGAAAAAGTGTGGAGGACATGGCATATTATGTCCCCCCGTCTGAAAAAGTGGGGCGACACGTCCCCCGTGTCTCCTACCAAATTGCGCCCATGGTCACAACGCATGTCATCACAAATAAAGATCTAGAATGAATGCCAATAAAGATCTAGAATGAATGCAATTGTTGCTAAACAGTGACTATGGCGTAGTGAAGAAGACTTTGAAACTGAATCGCTTCTTAGCCAAAGTTTGAGTTTCAAGACATATAAAATTTATATCAACGCCAAATTCACGCATGTGATTTAAAAACTGCAATAACAAAGATTTACGATGTTTATTTTAGGCTACGCTGGCACTGGAAACAAGGATAGGTTGTATTTGTAACACCCACGTTTATCGGAGAGGAATTTGCGATGATCTTGAAATGAAACTTTTATGACCATTGGGTGGGATACAGCAAGCTGGTGCGCCAAAAAAAAACAGCTGCGAAAAGCGTTATTCCAATTGTTTTTTCCTGCGGTCCTTGATTACAAAAGGTCAGATACAAGTTTCTATTCGACTAAAAGCTGAAGTAGGATGGGTTCCTTGTAGCAGTTTCGTTGAGTTGCACTGAATTATTTCTTTGGCGTGTACTTCAAATATTTGACTAACCTGGAAACTTTAGAATTGGGGGTGGCATTGCCCCGTTGCCCTCCCTGGCTACGCGCCTTCTGGCAACCGTATTCTGATTGCGGGCTGCAGGCCAGCGCAGGAATTCGTGATGGAGCGAAGTTCATGTGTACATCAATTCGGTAATTCAAATTAACCAACACAATTTTCAACAATCATGACAATTCAGGTTACCCAGGAAATCTGTATACTGTGCCTACAGATGATCCAGTGATAATGTTCATTTTTCTCATTTGTTCCCTGGTTTTATGCTGGGGAAACGTTTCCAACAGTAAAGTAACATGAAATTTGCACAGTTACATTACTTTTTATGGCAAAATGTTTGGGGGGACAAAAGATATTATGTCCCCCCCTGTCCAAAAGTTGGGGGACATGTTCTCCCGCCCCCCCCCCATAAACTTGGTCCCTGATGGTGGGTAACAAATCATGGTAATTCGTATACGATAGAGCTTAAGGACTATTCAAGTAAAATCCTTACGTGGTTGTTCGTGGCCACAGTTGTTTCGTAGTGCCCCTCCTGTCGCGCCACTTAGCTACTGTAGTACTGAAAGCTGCTGCATTGGCGTCAAATCACTAGTTCTACAGAACCGTTTTTCATTTCAATGGAACCAGATCGGCAAGGTGTGTTATAATTAGCAGAAAAATGTTACGTCACTTGAGATCAAAAATGCAAAAGTAGTTGACTATTTAATTGTATTTGTGTTTTATGTTGCTAGTTCACATCGGTCCACAATACATGGTCATATTACAAAGGTCCATATCAAGGAAACAATCAGTGGATTTGCGATGAGCGTGAATCTGGTGAATACCTTCCATTACCAAGAGGTCTTCCGACTAACTACGCTGTGGAAGATGGAAATGAAAATATTGAATATATACAGGAAATAAGCTTTTCGCAGTGCGGTCGATTGTTGTCATCTCCTTTTGGTTTTGGTGTACGAGTAATGGCGTTTGACGATGGTTTGTCTGATTACCAGAGCCACATGGCATTTCGAACTTCACAACTTGGTGGTTCGCTGGAGAAAAGCACTGTCAAGAGGTTGTCAACCTGCCTCCATGTTGATCCTCAACCTTTTTATGATGTTACGTACTGCTTTGGACATCGCAGCATGGTACTGTCTTCGTGTTTTTCACCTAATCACATGCAAGTTGCTAGCGGATCAAAAGATGGACAGATAATTTTATATGATGTTGTTTTATGATTCATTCTGCTTTACCTTGCTCGCACTGAAAAGTTTTGCAACTTTAAGATAAACAACATGAATTTGAAATATTAATAAATTGACAGTGCATTATCAATAGACTTGAAACTCTGTCGTGTATCTCAACCCGAGTCCGCGGAAGGCTCTGGATGAGTCCGCAATCACTGTGGGCGAACAAGTTTTCTGAAAAAAACAAACAATATCAGCTTTATCAATCTTACGCAGTCGACGTTTTTGTTCGTACAGCGATTAAAATGCACCTAAAAAGTCAAAATTTGCCGTTCCACATGGCATTTATGCTTTTGAGGTAGTGTGGTCAGCAGCTTAAGCGTAAAATTGTTACCTAAACCGTGGTTTGCTTTTGCCGTCTCGATATACAATTGCTAAACGAAAGCAGGCGTTTGCGTATAACGACAACTACTTTAAACGTGGATTTACTTCAATCATGGTAAATAGTGAAATCCGACCACAGTTCGTGTTATGCTTAGAAGTCCTTGCTCATGGATCTCTCAAAGAAGCGTCTGTATCTCGAGTAAAAATATATAAAACGTTGACGAAATCCTTGAGCTGTATCAAGAGAAAAAACACCAGGTAACCATGAAGTCGTACACATCGTCCATTTACTTCAGGAGTAAAAACTTATTCCCGTAGTAAAGCAGTGCGTGCTTTTGTGTTGGTTCGAAAAATGCAAGAGCAAAAGCGCTTTATGCATCAGGAGAGAGCTTGGTCAAACCAGCATGGGGTGAAAATAACCAGGATAATGTGCAGTGATGCCGTAGCTAATGAGTTAGCTATGGGTTTTTTTCAAACAACACCATCAAGTGGCGCATCCAAGAATTCTCAGTCAATATTCTGAAAAAAAATATTGCTGCTGCGAAGCGAAGTGAAAATCTTATTTCAGGGTTGGGCGAGACTACAGATTTAGGAAACGATGCACAGTCAGAGGCTAAGTGCCGCCAGGAGCCGACCATAGAAGTGTCGCCCTTGCCATCCTTCAAATTTGCTTACAAAAATTTAAGATGAAAGAAGATTATGTTTCGCGCATATTTAAAGATACAAGGATTAGTAAAGCATCTTGAAAAACACAAACTGAAATGGGTCTTGTGTTTCATTGTCGATAATGAGTCTTGCTTTTTCAGCTTATCAACACCTTATCAATTTTTCTATTTTTAGCTTTCTTTACATACGCAAATACGAACCCGACATGTTTCGTCAAATTTTCTTCCCTGTTGGTTTTTAATCTTCGGTAAACTCACCGCATGACTAATGGTTTACTCATTTCAGGGGATTACACGAAAAAATTAAGGGATGTGATGGCGGCTCAGCTACTTTGCAGATGTAAATATTTATGTATGTTAAAACTTCGTATATTACCCCATCTTCAACTAAGAAGTAGTATATATACTGCATATACCAGGCTAATCTGGTAATATGATCTCAGTGATGTAAAGATCGTTTCATTGTACACTTCACGTTTCAGTGGTGGTGTTAATATGTATAAGGTTTCTCAAGTTAACTCTGTCGGCGCTTGCACGGAGCCCTCTATAGGTGCCGGGACCCAATTTGAAAAAATATCTCAAACTGGTTGAGAAGCCCTGGCTTGCAGTCTTCATCGTGACCTGCGCACTTAGTCTAGCTGTTGTTTTGACCTCTTCCAATTACACGTGCTTAGTGCTATTCCTTGCCTTTGTACGTTACCAACAGAACCATCACCAGAAGGTCTTCAGTTGGGGGACTTCACGTTTCTCCAGGGGGGATTGACATTCAAAACTTTGACAAAAAATCCACTGAATTATAGTGCTTCATTTTTCAAGAATTGGAGATTTCTTTGGGGGGCTAAGCCCCCGTGGCGACAGGACTGGTGAGCAACAGACGTCTATCGAAAACTATTACCAAACCATGGCAAGGGCATAGGCCTTATTTTAGTGCTTAGTGGTGATTACAACTTCTTACCTTCGATGGTAAGTGAGTTGAACAACTATTCCTGCCAAGTTGTACAACTGTTTTGATTAACGACCCCTCAAAGCCTTCACCACAATCATATCTAAACATATCGTTTACCCTTGCGTTAGGTTTTCAGACAAAGGTTCCTGCATCGACTTCATCAAATGAGAGCAACACTTTTTCTAAGCTTCTTTTGTTGAAATTAATTTTTCTATGACTGCCAATGTTAAGAAAACCGTTCAACAATGGAGACTTACGAAACTCACGTGGCCTATCGGCTGGCTCTGATTCACTCAATTGCAGTTCAAACCGACAATCTGAGCTCAAACTTACTCGAGAAAACGCACCAAATGCACCATCCCGCTTCAAGAACGTCATTTTCCGACACCATTACGTCATGCAGAAAAACAATCGTTGGATTGAAACAGAGCGAAGTTATCTTTAAAGAGTTCTTTACTTTAACCGCCAAAATTAAATGTTGATAAGCCTACCCAAAGACTAGGCTAGAGCTTATGGCACTTATTGAAAATCACCCACTTGTAATTTTTTTTTATAATTTTGACGCTTGCCGGGGCAGTTGATGCCAACGATCTTGCCCAAGCGGCGCTACGGCATTACGGTGAATTGGACACACAACCTTCAAATTTAGAGACGGAACTCTACCAATCAGCTATCATCACCCCAGCGAAATCTTCGCCAATGCCTAGGTGCCAGGCGATGTTATGAGATGCCGTTGGGGAGTTACTGAGGAACCAACGATAGGAGATAAAAGGTTAAGCTCACCTTGACTATTTCCCGTGATTTATGCAAAACTTTTTCATCAGATTTTGAAAGGAAGGGCAATATTATCAACTGCGAACAACCGCCGCCCTAATGTTTGCTAGTCCGCAGCCGAATGCCATCTCTTTTCTTTATTCAGAGGACTTTTGGACCGTGTTGGCGGAAATGGCTTTGCCTGGCAAGGAAGGTGTAGAGACTGGAGCACAATTGCCACACAAGTACGTGCGTAAAAAAATGATTTCAAGACAAACACTGGGGCACTTTCGTATATTGGATTTTTGACCCAGACTTTTCAATAAAAATTTCATCAGTTTGCACACTCCACAGCCACATGACGTGTTTTTATAGGCTAAACTAACAGTCTAGGGCTTCTAAACACTAAGGTTTAGAACTTGTAAAAATCGAAGTACCGCCCCCCTAAAAGTACCGCCAGGGTCTCGCGGCCCGCAGGTCCCCCTCCTTGCTACGCCAGTGTGTACAGTTAATGGTGTTCATGCGATATCGTCTGACGGAAGACTACGTGGAACAATTTCTATTTGCTGTCCACTTGCCAAACATACCACAAGAGAAGAAATGTTTAAGAAAGTAGATTCCTTCACCAAGAAACATCAGCTTTTGCAGTGGCGTAGCCAGCCCAAAATTTTTGGGGGGCCAAATATTTTAGGGGGGGGCAAAATGGTTTATTTTAGGCAAATAGCACTATTTTCTTTAGAAAAACGCCTCTCAAAACACGAAATCAGAGGCGCAGCCAGAATGAGGCCGAAGAGGCCATGCCCCCCCCCGAAAAAATTGATAAGATTACTTTTCGCTGGTGTTTTATATCAATCTCAACTGTTCGAAAACAAACGGAAGGAACAGTCGGACTCATGTAGTGTCGTGTTCTCTGACTGACCAAGGTTCAACGTGACTTTTGCGATTGGATGCGAAACTATACGACTAAAGCATGTAACTTTGTTAGCAAAGTTGCCAATTAATGCGGACAACACGAGCTAAGGTTAACCTGAATCAAATACAAGGAAGCGGCTTTCTTTCAAAGGAGAACAAATTCAGATGAGACATTTTTGAGAGGACTGTTTAGATGAAGTATTGCCAAACCAAATAGAAACATACAGGGTGTTTCACAATTGTTGAAACAAAGTGATATTGGGCACAAATCCAGGATTTTAAATGATACCACAATGATGATCACATTTATTGAAAGGTGAAAAGATAACATTTTATAATCTGCAACTGTTTGTCCTCAAATCAGAAATAATATGTCAAGAAGAGTCCTAGAGTACATGCTCCTTGGCTCCTTCGTCGCAGAGATTTGC
>Ga0210059_1009730_pt1 | contig 14956 bp, 9 predicted proteins | sample Ectturendosymbi2_FD_188042 | JGI IMG/M metagenome (GOLD analysis project Ga0210059, IMG submission 188042) | Ecteinascidia turbinata endosymbiont from Florida, USA - Sample 2 (SPAdes) (version 2) | ecosystem: Host-associated > Tunicates > Ascidians > Unclassified | place: Key West, Florida...
CCTCTGTACCTGGGGCCCAAAGTCAGGCCATCTGGCCTCCTTCCATCGTTAGTCAGGCCCACAGGCTCCAAGGTAGAGGGGAGACCAATGCGGGTCAATGATCTCTTGAGGATGGAGTTGGTGGCTGAGTGCCTTGGGAAGCGGCCTGCATTTTTAGTACAGGAGAGGCCATGGACTCCCAGCTCGTCAACAACTTTGCCACAGCGGCATCTTGAGCTTTCAAGGATTTTGGCACCAGTTCGGAAGGCGATTGCAATACGAAGCTCATCGGGACTGAGCAAGTTTCCGACACTGGCAATTGGGAACGCTTCTGACCAGGCGGCAGTGTGACTCTCTTGTGTAGCAAGTAACCGACAGTGGTTCCAAGGGTTATTGGTGTTAAGCAGGGAATTGAGTGCATCCCTGCAGGCGAGGTCATCCCAGGCTGCTTGTGTTCCCTTTTCTAGTGGAGATGAATCATGGTGTTTGGACCAGTCATCAATTGCATCGTTTACATCCCCATAAGGGATTTCCAGGTTGAGAGAGGGATGCATGTAAACGTTTGACGAGGCCTTTACAGGCATGAGACGATGATAGGAAACATGGCAGGGATAGGTCTGCCGCGGACCCGAGGCCCAGGCCTGCATGTCTGATTGGTAAGGATGCTTGTGACCAGTTTTCTTCTCCGAAAGACACATTGCATATTTTTTCCATGTTGGTTTTTATGGCTGTGTTGAACACCTCCAGTTCCTTTTTGCACTTGAAGTATGGTGCACTTCGCAGTAGGTATATGAGTTTGGGGATTGAGAGGCAGTTTTTCAATATGACAAATGCTTGATGTGGCTCTATTAGCTCAAGGTTTTCAATGATGTTGTCAAGCATTTTAGTTTTTGCCTCTAGATGTAGTGGGGTGGAATCCTGATGCAGAGGGGATCCTAATAACTGCCATAGATTGGGAGCAGGGATTGAGATGGGTGGGAATACATCCTGGAAAGACTTAATTGTTTCGGACTGCCTTTGGCTGGTTGTGTTGTTGACTATGAGCAGCTCACATTTAGAGTTATTTATTTCTAGGCCAACTGAGGATAGTCCATTCCTAATGATGGCAGCATTACTGAGCACAGTCTGCGTGTCACCACCGATACATCTGTCATCAAGGTACCAAGCATTTAGGTCTGATTTGACCTCGGATGTAACTCCGTGAATGGCGAGGGCAAAAAGAGCCGGGCCGAGAGGGTCCCCTTCTTGCACCCCAGTGGCTGAGTCAAGGCAGAAATCTCCATGAAAGAGAGATGTTTTTGAAGAATAACAGTCCCAAATGAAAGGATAGATTTCTGGGAGGTGTGTTCGGGCTGCTTGAAGAACTGTGTCTCGGCGAATGCTGTTGAAAGCATTTTTAACAAAACTTGTCCCACGAATTGAAACGTGTAAGCAGTCACTATTATGAAAATGCAAGGCACCAAGATAAGAGGCGAACCCACAACCATTGGCCTAGCAGACTTGAGACATATCCGTTATGCTATTAGGTCAACACCGTTTAAGTGACAAACTGACTGCTTTATTCAAACTGTGTCATGCTAGGTGGTACAGGAATAAGTTTTGGAATAAGAAGATCCATGGGTGGTTCCGTAGCTACTTCCTTTTACAAAACTGGTAAAATACCAACAGTCACATCTTGATATAAATTCAGTGATAACAAACGGTTGTCAGCCTCAAGCTGAAAATGTCATAAAACATATAAAACCTTGATCAAAATAATTAACATGTTTTTTACTTACTGTGCATTGCTGAACATCTCAATCTAACAATATTAGCCAGTTACTCAAGTATGTACTTTCCACGATGAGTGTAAGCAAGGAATCGATCAGCAAATTTTTAATAGGAAATCGATTTCACGTAAAATTACGCATCCTCAGTCCTCATAAGGATTATGCCTAAATTGATTGAGGATGCGTAATTTTACGTGAAATCGATTTCCTAGAAATGAGGATGCGTGATTTTACGTGAAATTGATTTCCTATTAAAAATTTGCTGATCGATTCCTTGCTTACACCCATCGTCGAAAGTACATACTTGAATAGAGATATGTGCAAGTTTGAATCATCTTAAAAAGATGAAAGCTGAGTGTAGTCGACTGATTCCTCGAAAGCATACAGAAACACCAGTGCTTTTAAGTGTAGCCAGTTACTTTAATAATAGCCTAACACCTGACATTAAATCTCTTTATTTTTCTTCCCACTGTTGGATTACTATATTTGATGGTGAGTGAATGCAGTTATAGCTGGTGCATTGTTGTTTCAGTGTTTGGTGTTTCCTTTGGTACACGAAAAGCGGAAGTGCTAAATAGCCTTATAATAAATACTACGGCCAAAGCAAACGATACAACTGACATCTTGCAAACGTTTCGATAACAACTGTTATCATCTTCTGTGCATAGCAATAGTGTTGCTATGCACAGAAGATGATAACAGTTGTTATCGAAACGGTTGCAAGATGTCAGTTGTATCGTTTGCTTTGGCCGTAGTATTTATTATAATGGTGTTTCCTTGTATTGTACTGTCTTTGGTTATCATCTAACACTTGCTTTGTACTGCGCTATGACTAAACATTTTTGTGTTATAGTACCCTTGTGATATTGACCATGAGTCTGATGCAAAATTAATATTATTATTAATTCAATTGGGCCCTAGGCCAGGTAACATGGGCCAAAGTGACACAAAAACTACTTCACTTATGATATCACTCACAAAAAATCCGCAACCCCCAACTGAAAAATATTTTTTCGAGTGCAGGCTAGAAGACTGACCGATCCGTTTGAGCCCTTGAACAGCTCTCTAGCGCAATTGGCAGAGGAACTCTGGCGTTGGTAAGGCAACCGAAAACTGCTAGTTTTAGGCCAAAATCTAGGTACGCTATATTCGTAGACCGGCTCTCAAAGTGTTAACACTTTAGCTGCTGATGTGGTTTTGCCTGAAAACTAGCAGTTTGCATGTGTCTTTGCGCGGTCATATAACTCTGACAAAAGCGCTAGAGATCTGCTCAAACACTCAAAAGACTCAGCAAGTCTTTGAGTCTGCAATGAAAAAAACTTTTATGGTTTTGGGTATTTGATGATTTGTGAGTGACGTCATAAGTGGAGTAGTTTTAGACCTTTTTGGCCCACTTCATCTAGCCCTAGGCACAAACCACTAGACGAAAGTATTTCGCTGATGTTTTTGCTGGAAATTAGGCTAAAATCTGAGTCTTTTGATACTTCAGATGACTCTGTGAGGTTTCGGGTTCAAAAGTTATGACCTGAAAACAAAATTAGTACTTATCCACTAATTGTATAATTGTTTTGTTTGTTTTAAATCATAACTTTTGAACCAGAAATGTTAGAAAGTTGGTCAAGGGCTCAAAAGATTCAGATTCTAGCCTAGTTTCCAATGAAAATTTGTGTGAAATACTTCAGTCTAGGTGCTGGGGCCTAGGCCAGGCAACATGAGCCAAAATGGCCAAAAAGTTACCTCACTTATGACGTCATTCACAAAAAACCTGAAACCTAAAACCAAAAAAAATTTTTCATTGCTGACTCGAAGACTTGCCAAGTCTTGAGGGTTTGAACACCTCTCTAGCGCAATTGCCTGAAGAGCTATGTGGTTGGTAAGGCAACCAAAATATGCTTGATTTTAGGCCGATTTCCAGGTATGATATATTCGTACGCCAACTGCCAAGGTGTTAAAAACCTATGTCATTTTTCTTACCAGACCAAACTTAATCCTATCTAGAGTGCTGTCCAGACATGTAGTCATAACAAAAAATTTTTTATCTGGCTCAAAGTGAACACTGAGCTGAAAAACACAGTTACATTAGCCATATGTTAGCAGACATTCACAACAAACATCTGCAAAGTGTACAAAGGTTTTCAAGGAAATCGGACAACAACTGTCATTGGCCAGAGGAGACATAGATGTATGTCTTTAATTTTGAAGTTATTGGTGATGCGTGTAATAAACATTTTTATGATATAGTATCTTACATGTCAACTGGTTTATGCCAATATTCGCAGTTATAAAATCACTCTTAATTTTTTGAAAAATGCAAAATTATTCCCTGTGTCATAAAATTGGCTACAGTGGGAACCACCAATGTAAAACATTTTATACATTTTGAAAAATGTTGATAGTTTTACTCGTTTCCAGGATGAAAATTTTTTGTCTTTGTTTCTACTTTGTGTCAATGTGTTTTTTGTTGCAAATTATCATGTGTGCAGTGTACTTGCAATGGTAAAACCTGTGCGTATTGTGTAACTGCGTTGGTATCACATGTAATGACGAATTTTATTGAAAAACATTGTAACTTTTGTCCATAAAGATGTTACAGGTTCTGAGCTGAGTTTTCAGCAGTGTATAAGTGCTATTATAAACAAAATTGTTTTTATGCAGTGAAACAGGCTATAAAGACATGTACTTTGCCTTCTCAATTGGCAATGATCACACATATCCCCACACTTCAATAAAACTATGAACTCTTTAAACCAGGGGTGACAAAACTGAAGCCCACGTGCTGCATCGGGCCTGCCAAGCATTGACTATTGCCTATCACGTAAATTGCACTGTATCTGGCCCTTTAGTGGCCTTGAAGTTGCGAATTCACCCCTTGGTCAAAAAGTTCGGCCACCCTTGCTTTAAAGTCATAAAATGATATGTTGTTATTGTCACTCATGTGACTAATTACGTCGCTATGGAAAATGCAACAATAAATGTCATTATTGCTCTTGCAGCTGGATTCAGTGGTGGATTCAGACTTGGCATTGGAGAGCAGCAGTCAGAAAAAGCAGCACCTAATGTGCTGTAACTATTGCTAGTGCTGCTGTGTTGTGTGACCAGGTGGCAAACCAGACAAAAGAGTATGCCCATTCAAAAAGGGAAATCATTGTACAGCAGGGGTGGCCAACGTGTCTTTGACTAGGATCATCGACTAGAAAATTTTTTAAACTCCCAATCGACTGGTTGGAAATAAAGTCACTAGTACAAAATATCATAACGCAACCTTTTCATTTTTATCCACTTCCTAAAACATTGAATGAAAAATGTTCATTTCAGGTATCTTGTCAATTCAATGCAAAATCAGGTGTGATCGACCAACTGACACTCAGTGATCGACCAGTCGATCGTGCATGATCGACGTGTTGGCTACCCCTGTTGTACAGCATGGGTCTCAAACTGCTCTGAGGGCCAAGTGAGGACTTACAAAGTAACCCGCGGGCCGCAGTGTGACTACCTGTAGTACCTGAGGGCTACTTATGATGCTTACGCAACAATGGCAGCAGTTGAACCTTACTAGAAACAGCTTATTAAATCTTATTTCCTGCGAAAGGTATCAAGGTATCGTGAGTCATAGGCAAATCATTTCTAGCCGTCTCTATGTTCGTTTAAAAGGAACTTGTTCACTTGCCAGCTGAGCACTTTGTGAGTGCTATAACTCATGATACCTGCAGCAGCATCAAGACTAACACTAATCTGAAACAGCATCGCGGGCTGCACAAAATGCCTTTGTGGGCCACATGCAGCGTGTTTGAGACCCCTCTTGTACAGGATGCGATATTTGTGACAATCTGTCACTTGATGACAAAGTTGACTTTTATGAAATTATATGTTTTAAGAACCTTGTTATTGTAAACTTTTTGCCTCTGAGTTGTTATGCCATCTGATTTTTTAGATCACACCATCCTAAATCGGCTTTTTTAACCTTGTCTATTCAGCAAGCCTTTCACTGAACTTGTCAGCATTTTTTAAAATAAGTATGGCATAAATTAATGGCATCTATCAAAAGAAATCCTTCTGCAGCAATGAATCAGACAATGTGATATTTACCAAGTACCTGTTTCGACTACTAAGCAAGCGTCATCAGGTCTAACAGTTCTTATTTCATCAGGTCTTGTAATGCCAAGTGATCAATGTAGAAGTCCATTGGCAGTTCATCAAATAAACTCTCCACTATACCAACACCACAACCATCAGTCTTTTATTGGAACACAGAAACCATATTTCAACATGCCAGCTGTTGCAGTCATTCAAAAAAATGTAATGGTAAGTTACATATTTCGTAGAAGTCTGCATTGTTATGACAATGTCATTATGATATTGATTTTTCATGTTAACTTGTTCAGTTGGTATTTTTGTAAACAGTGATTTATTGGTATAAACATAAATAAGTCATTTTTTTGTGAAGCCTTCGATTGTTCCAGTGATCTAAAATCTGACAACCATGGTTCTGATAAAATTTTATTTGTTTCTAACGATTATTTTTGAGTGGGCCATTAGCACAGTGCCAACAACATTTCAAAACATATAAGTGATAATAGGATACTAATTATGCTAACGATGATTCACAGCCTGTTTGCATCATTTTGCCAGCCAATTACTAACTACAATTATAGATTGGTAGGACTCTCCAGGTTGAGCTAGAATTTCAACAAAGTTTTGTCCATGTTGTCTAATGGGTCCAGAATTCTTGAATTGAGGCAGACCTCAAACACAAACTCTAAATTGTTTTGAAGCTAATATTCTGAATAACTGCAAAGCATAGATCAGTTCACTGGTAATGTCCAGCCTTCTAGTAGTATATATTTGCTCTTAAGGTTACTCAGAATTGCACCTGGCATCAATTTGTGCCCTTTCGCATGTTGATCAAAAAAAGTCAATTACTTTTGAGGCTAGTGTGGTCTGACCAAGCGACTCTCAAATTTATGCTTTGGTTTTGGTACATTCAGCTATGGACTAGTCACTTGGGTTGACTATTGGGCAAAGTTTATCCAACTTTAATTGAAAAATCACGTTTGTCAATACTCCCCACAGTTTTCAAGTTGATAAAAATCTGAATTATAAATATTATTTAATTACAAGCTACAAGATGATTTTAGACAATATAAATGTAGTGAAACAAAAGCCTTTCCAGTTAAATTAGTTGTGGTGCTATACGTTGCCATGTCCAAAAACATGGCTTTATTAGAAGAAATAGACAAAACATTGCTCAGACACTTTGTAGCAGGGCTGTGGAGCTGGGGCCCAAGCAATTTTGGATGAAAGGAGCTGGAGTTGGAGCCAAACATTTCACATTATTGGAGCCGGAGCCTGAAATTCAGTTCCGGCTCCTCCACTACCCTGCTTTACAGTTGTACAATGTAGAAATGCTCGAATCAGTGAAATGTTGTAGAAATATGCCAGTTGTGTGTGTAAAGTTTGGGATTGCTTTCTTTGCCTGTAGAGTTTGTGTTGTTTGATTGGTTGGATAGACCTGGGATCAAGACACTTGGACAGGGCTTTAAATTAAAAGGTCCGACTTAAGCTTTGTTTATTTCCTTTGACCCTGGTTAGGTCAAGAAACATTTTAGCATTGGAGGTTTCTCATTGGGAGTGCTCTACTCGAGTTAATTTTTCCTTGTTAATTCCACTTTGTAAAACAAAGTTCTGATCGTTCGCTCTTTCAACAATCGCCTGCAAGGAAATGCAACTGGTAATGTTTCAATCAGTTGTGCTGTGAAGGTGAGTTCACAAATCTTCAACAGTTACAGAAATACGACTGCAAAGAACGCTGTGGTTATTCTTGTCGTGCATCGTTTTTCTTTTTGATTGCTTCTTGTAAAAAAAATGGTGAAACACTCCAAGAAGCTGAAAGCAACAGTTGCTACGTGAAAGCTTTAAAGAGATGTCAATCGTAGTACTATATTTGGTATTTCTCGAGCTGATGCATTGGTGTGAAGCTGAAGTTTGAATTTAATTCGTGCGCGGGCGGCCGGAGGCGGAAATTGAGCCTGTTTTGGGATGTCTTGAGGCAAATTAGATAATCGTTTTGTGGTGGAACTGAAGATGCACTTGGTTACCACTTGAAACAATGGCTACCTGTACATTCGCAAATAGCGCATGCTCAGTGTGACTCAGCCACACGGAGAAAAGACAGTTTTTCTAGCTGACCATTACAAAAGTATTGAAGTGTCCGTGAAGTGGCGATGCAAGTACAGTAGGACATATGTTGAGGTTTATCTTCTGCACAACCCTGTGATGCCAGCCGTTCGTTCAATTATCCAGAGAATAAGTAAAATATGTCGAAATTATGATGCAAATATACCACGTTTATGACGAAAGTAGAGACAACGGGTTCAATAGAGCAGAAAATTTTTGCAAACATGAATTATTTCATGGCCTGCACCAAATTAAAGAGAGCTACGAAGAAACTGAAGGCATCGTGCACAGGATTTTGGCGCGACAATTACGAGTACCACCAACAGAAGTCAACACTTTGAACCACCGCCATCTCATCCTGGTAGAGTCGACTTCGGTAAAACTGGAGTCGTTGCATAAATCAAGATATAGCTCTATCTTTGTGAAGGTGGTAAAAATGAAATGTAAGTATGCTTCTGAATCTTCCACCTAACGCCCAAAAAGTCAAATACAATATCACAACACACCTGATAGCTATGCATAATCAAAGAAGACTACACATGCTTCAAGACCATATAAATCTGACCATAAATGTAGTAGAAAGTTGGTGGAAGCGCTGACGGTGAACTAGTCGACCTTTTGTGCAAACTTAGTTATTCATTTCTGTCAATCGGGAATGGCTGACTCAGTTGAACAAATATTAAACTTAAGTGAACTTGTTAGCGTACTGCCATACCCATAGGTGGCGGAACCGGGGGGTGCATGGGTCTAGGCCCCCACTTTTAGTTCTGGGGGCTGACCCACACTTTAAAATTTCGAATTTTGCTTTTAAGTTTATGTACCACAATTTGTATTGGGACCATTGTTAAAGTAAATCATTTAATGAAAAAAATATTGCAGAATTTTGGCAGTATTTTGTCAATATTATTGTAATCTGGCAGGATTTCGTAATTGTTTGGCAGAATATACTGTGCACAGTCTGTCACACTGCTATGGTTGCATACTGCCTTGGTATTGTTGAACGATGATGCCAGATGATGTAATACAACACAATTTTTTGCAAAAATGGTGTAATTTTACAAGCTTGTGTGCACGGTTGTCGGAAGGATATTTTCCAGGGGGGAACTAGTTGATTCTTGGAAAAGTTTTTCTAGGGGGACCAAAAAGTGAAGAAATTTGTTTTTTACCGCTCAAAACTAAGAAAACAACATTTTTTTGCTGAAATTTTCAAAATCCTTGCACCCCTTCTGACCAGGCCCGTCACCAGCTTGGGACACTAGGGAAAGTGAAGAGCTTTCTAAGAGGGGCCCAAATTTTTTAAATTATGTCCAACACATTTTCCCAGGTGGGTGAAAAATTTTTCAGGGGTGTTTAAGCCCCCTTAGTTACGGGCCTGCTTCCAACACCCATGCTTACCTGTAGGAAAAAGTTCGTATCACATCATTTAAAAATCGGTGTAATTTCAAGCGTTTTAACGCCATTCTGAATAGTTACATTTTTTGCTGAATCTTATATGCAAAATGAAATATTTGATAAACCAATGCCAAATGTGTTTTTGTGTTTGCATTAGGAACAGTAAATAGCCATATTTTATTTTTGTATTGGCAGCCGTACAGACAACTTGCTATAGTTAGTAGTTACTACATGTGCTTTGTCTTGTGTTTGCATTCCGGTATCTAATGCAGTTGCAAAATGAGTAGTCAGTCATGTTCCTTCTCTGTTCAAGATGTGGAAGTTGTGATTTTGAATGTGCTTAATTTAAGATAGGTATCATTGCTCTGTCATTTTTGCCTGTTTTTAAATCTGTGTTCTTGGTGTTTGCAACAGCCCAGTGGCGACTCCGGCACACGGGCTCCTCGGGCTTAGCCTGAGTCTTCGATTACGATTTTTATATCGGAGAACGCAAGCTTGCTTCATCTATTTGTGCCACCACCCACGGTCCCACTTCACTATGTTGTTAACTCGGGCTCTATTATTTGGGCCCTGTCACTGTTCATATATTTTCGTTCCACGTCTGGCCTTTAGCACGCGTTAATGTTGCAGGTGACCTGGATCAAGCAATATTTTTCGTAGTAGGTGTTCTCTCGGCTTTGTTCGCTCGCGCTTTACTCAGGCTCATCTATTAGAGCTGCTCTATGCAATTAAGTATTTTTTAAAACATAATTAATATGGGGTTGAATGTTTTTTGAAGCAGTGGATTTGCATAGAACATTGCATTTAAAGTCCAATCCAATGGACAGTTCCCATTTCCAGGATAATACCAAACGAACGAAAAATTGTCCAGTAATTGGGTCTAATATGAATGAGCCTATTAAGCGCCGAGAACTTACTGGCATTATCATTGCTCTCTGACGTACGTTACTTAACATTGGAGAAGTTATCACGAGAAATTCTCATTTATTGTTACGTAACTAACGTCACAGAGCAGCGATAATGCCAGCCAGAATGAAAGCAAATGGAAATTTTAGTAACGCAAGCCTCGAACGGTTTTATTCAGTCAGAATAAATCGTATGAGCCCAAGTGACGCTGTTGACCTGGGTCGCCCCTGTAACAGCTTATTTGAATTTCAGGTGGTTCACCGATACGTTTTCATATGGTGTATAGGTAATGACGTCATATTTCAATACTTGTGACGTCACAGTTGCCAATTCAAGCCACAAATATTCTCTGTTTTTTTTGTCGTGCATTTGTGCCCCCCCACTTTAAAAAAGGTTCCGCCACCCATGGCCATACCCAATGCTGTTAAATGCTTTTTATATGGTTATCTACATTTCCTAGGCGCTATGGCCCAGCGCTGCAATGATAGACCATCTTAATCACCTTCTCGTGCTTGCATGACAAGACATATAGCATGTAAGGCACAAATATGCTGATTATTCAAGTCCTATGATTTTTTCATGTATATTTTTATAATCTGTTGCATGGCTGTTTTCTTGTACACCATGAATTTTTACTTTTATTTCAGGCGCAAACAATGTTGATTTAAGTGAAGAAATAAGCGACGATCCGGCTTTTGGTGCGAAGAAATGCAAATTATGTACAGCTGTTATGAAATTTATAACATGATGCAAAACATCTGGTTTATTTTTTAGTCACAGCAGAAATATAATGAAAAATCATGGACAAGCTCACTGATATGTTGGGAATTTTCCAAAACAACCTGATGTTATTTGAATTAGTGAAACTAAACCGAAAGAGAGCAAGCATGAGTTAATTTATATTATCGGCTATAACTTTATTTTCAATAACTCTGTTACTTATGCGGGACAAGCATGTCTGCACCCCAACACCGAACCTGGTTTTATAGTGCGTCCATACGGAAAATTCCAAAAACGCGTTTGTTGAAGATATGTGGATTGAAATGAGCTGTGCTGAGCTTCGGTTCGTTGCTGGTGCTTTTTACTTTCATTCAAACAACATCCTCAATTTCACTGAAGCTTTTCATTCTACTTGTGAAAAGAAAATCCCCAAAGATTAACCGTTTTTTTTCTAAGTGACTTTAACGTAAACCACCTCTGTAAAAATTATGGCACACAACCCTGTATTGATGCAGTAACTTTAGTTGGGAGCGTGTTCGCTGACAAACATTCCCACAAGAATTGTCCCGGATGGTCCAGTTTGTTTACCTGATCATTTGACGCCAGTGACACTTGTAGCTCTTTCTATTTTTGCGTATTAAGTTATGACATTAGTGATCACCTTCAAACTTACGTATCGAGAATATGAAAACGCCAAAACCTCCAGCGTAATTGAACTAATTAGAGTAAAGTCAGCGTTAACTACAACTGGAATATAACCGATACGGTTGTTAAGTTAGCCTGTTTTCATTTTTTGCAAACAAACACGCTTCGACATCGCAACTAAGCGCAAGTTGCGCTTAAACCATGGTCATCAGAAGGCTTAGTCCAATCGATCAGAACTAAAAACCGTATGTACAAGATACTATTAAATTAAAAAGTATTAGCATCGAAACAACTTTCAATTGAATCAACGCCTTAAAAATGTAGCAACCTTTTGACCCACCTCAAAGAGAAAAGTAAAATCATTTGTCATAGAAGAGAATTTAAACAAAATAAATTTAACCCATCTACAGCTTGGCAACTAATCAACAAACTTCTAGTTATAATCAAACCAACCAATAATATGTCTATGTTTCAACCTGAAAACAATACCCAACCTGGTGACCAGCACTCCATTCGAAATATTTTGAATCCTCGCTTTCCCCGGGCTGTTCCGAACCTTACATCTGCAATATCTTATCATGTGGCTTATTGCACTCCTGCAACTCCCAGTCCAGAATTTCCTGTATTTAACCCCAGTCGCAATGACGACATGGCAACTCAAATTAGTAGCCTCAAATGCAACAAGTCAGACATAATAGAAAATGTCTGCGACATTGCAATATTTCCTTCTCTTGTAAGACATAGACAGACTAACTACCTTACCGCAAAGAAGAATCACGAAAAGTCTTCACTAACCTGTGAATTGCTGCACCTGTAACACAATAACAAATAGCCCTGTTAAAAAAACTGATGTTGTTACAGTCAAACATGAGTGGAAAAATGACAACCTTTCTTAAGCTTTCTGCTTTTTCTGGTAACAGCTGTTTTTCTGAGTAGGAACTTCTTGTGTGAAGTATTGAATCAGAATCTGCAGTCTCGTAGTGAGTGAATGAGCAACTATTGCACAATCCATTATTGTGGAACGTGCAGATTGAGGAAATTTTAGCTCAGATTCGGATTCAGCACCCCAAATTTGCCATAAATGAGTTCTCAAAGTCATGAAGATAAACACATTTTTGTTGATCAGTGTTGTCTTCCGTTTCGTTCTCTTTTCTAAGGCTTGGGCCGACTCGTTGACGTCGCGGTCATTTCACCGCGCCCCTCGCGTTCTTTCCCTTGAGAACATGTCGTGTTTCTTCTTTGCAAAAAACAAATGATCAATTTTCTTTAATTGTTTAATCCAACAAACGGTTTTAAGGTTACTTCATTAACATTTTAGTGCTTGCGAAGCTTTAGCTAATATTATTTGTCAAATGCGCTTTTCGGATGTCAATATTGGTCAACAGTGACTTGTTTGCGCACAGTGAACCTGGCTATGCGTGGTCTGCTGTTCTTAGTTGCGAAGTCAGATACCTGCTGTGTATGGCGACGGTTCAGCAAGAAATTTATTATTTCCACACATTACGTTACGCTTTGATAGTTCGTACTTTATTACATGCGAAAATTTTAGCGGTGACTTGCAAGTGTATTTCCTGCTATTGAGTGTATAGCTGTTGTGTTACATACGCTATCCTGCTGTTTGGTATCTAACTGCGATACGCGACATGCGGCTCGCGAGTACATTTCAGATGGCGCGCGCCTTTGATTTCAGATTGTGTTGTATACGGCCCGCCAAAGATTGGGTTACCCTTTCGTGTCAGAGCAACGGCAATTCCCGCTACTTATGACCAATTCCCGCTGTGTGTTGATGCGCTGAGAGCGAACGCGAGCACGAAAGCCATCGCATGCAAGTGTTGGAAAAGTTCGCATACAAGTTGTACGAGTTGAATCTTGGAAGAGATTACTGTCCCTCGCACTCCTTTGTGTCATCAGATTTGGACACCCCTGCTGTAGCGCGTAGGTTGGCGCACTGAGCTTGTATGTTTTCGTAAAATGTATCGTGGAAAGTTTCAAACGTTATGACGGAAATATGTTCCAAGCCTTGTTCACTTGTGGTACATGTTGAACAGCAAGGCAAAAGCAAATGACCATGCAACGACATGGAAATCTTAGTGCGTGTATCGGACTTTCGAAAGTAGCCCGTCATGGTCCATTCATAGGAAAATCGTCATGGACCTGTTAAAGTGAGCATGCATTCAATTGGAGACGCAAATATTTTTGGCTGCACAGTGTAAATCCAAATGTGCTAAGTTCTAGTACTAATACGCTAGCCTACCTTGCCCTACTGTAATCGCGGATGACTACAAAAAATAGCCTGCACTTGCAGTTCATGCACTAAAGTTCCGCATTAAAAGCCTACCTATGTCAAGCAGGATAATAAACTGGCTAACTTTCAAAGGATTAAAGCATTTGGTCAAAAATTTAAAAAAAATCATGCTGAACCGTCCCCTCTTACACAGGCGGCGAAAAAAAACGACTTCGCGTCTCAAGACTACCTCACTGTGCTTAAAAAATCGTTGATAAACTCTAATATCCGAAAACCTCATTTGGCAAAGAACACTAATTTAAGAGTTTGGCACGACAATATGTTAATGAAGCAACCTTAAGAATTGCTATTGCAAATACACTGATGATGGTAGCAGGAGTTACCGTAACGTGTGCAAAATGTCGTTTACATCGTATTTTTTGGCCATTATTTTCATTATAAACCTTCAGAATGTTTATTGGATTAAAAAGTGAAGCGTCTGCAAAAGTGTCCGCTCTGTGAACTCATTGTTCGTCATAATCGCTGCCCATTTACGTAGGTGGTGCGGATGGCTTTTGTTTATTTTCAGAACTAGTGAATATCGAGGCCCACGGTTGGTATCGCAGGAAAATGGAGAACATACGCTATAATTAAAACTGACTTGTATCGCCACTTCAAAGACAATGTATCAGAAGCGAAATCGTTTCAACATATGGCACAGGTCCATAATTAGGCTGACCAGCATACGCAGTAAGCCGGACTTCACCCAAGGGACATCGGTGAGGGGAGTCGATTGGACAAAAAAATTACTGCAGTGAACAAAGACTATTGCAGCGAAGTGAACGACCAGGCAAACAGTCAACGCTTTCTGATTTGCGATGAATTTCAACCTTTTCTATTGCGTTAGAACTACGGTTAGTTTAACCTTTTCTACTGCGTTAGAACTACGGTTAGTTTAACCTTTTCTACTGCGTTAGACTACGGTTAGTTTAACCTTTTCTACTGCGTTAGACTACGGTTAGTTTAACCTTTTCTATTGCGTTAGACTACGGTTAGTTTAACCTTTTCTACTGCGTTAGACTACGGTTAGTTTAACCTTTTCTACTGCGTTAGACTACGGTTAGTTTAACCTTTTCTACTGCGTTAG
>Ga0210059_1009731_pt1 | contig 14953 bp, 9 predicted proteins | sample Ectturendosymbi2_FD_188042 | JGI IMG/M metagenome (GOLD analysis project Ga0210059, IMG submission 188042) | Ecteinascidia turbinata endosymbiont from Florida, USA - Sample 2 (SPAdes) (version 2) | ecosystem: Host-associated > Tunicates > Ascidians > Unclassified | place: Key West, Florida...
AAATGTTTTTCACGCAACCTTTGTCTTTGTTTCGTAATAATCACTGCTTTGCGTACTTCCACTCGTTTTAACTTTTAATTTACTTGGACTGAAGATGCCGTATGGCGAAATCGATTTCCATTAAATAACATCAATGCGTGCTGATTTTTGTTACTGGTGCAGTGTGCACAGACAGTGCTTATTCTGTGTTATGTCACAATCCAAAACAATGAAACCGTCTGTTGTACATAGGTCAGTGGTAGGCTAAGTAACTGGAAACCAAAACATACACATATCTCAAAAACTAGATGTGCTACAAAAAATAATATCATTTTTTAAATCAGCGTCAAAAGCACGTTAACAGAAGAATTGTTATCTGAACAATCGCCACCTGCACTTTTAACCAAAAAACAATACCACCTCAGGAGATTCACACAGACAAATGCTGAGCGGGTTGATGTAACCTGGAAAGTAGTCACCCGAACAAAACAAAGGCTATTATAAACAAAAATTAAAACATATTGGATACAGGTGATCATGAATATTTAAATCTTTTTTCAGTGAAACATTATTTTTGTTTCCTTGAGTATAACGAAGAAATAACAAAAAGGAAAAAACGCGTTTATTAATTTTTTTTAAACTAAAAAGTTAAAACGTTTCAATAAATTTTGCAAACTTGCGATAAAATTAAAACTATTGTCAAACATTTGTCACATTAGTTGACACATCTCTGGTGTACGTGCAAGCCCGTCGTTAGGCCAAGTTACACCCGCTTTAATGAGGCAGTTTCTACGTCTCGGAAATTAAATGCGGATTACATTCCCTACTCTTCCTAGGAGAATAAAGAATATGATCCACATTAGCTTCACAGATTGCATTCTTTACTCTTATAAAGTTTAAATTCATTCTAAATGCCTGTTGCCAAGTGATATTGCACGAAGATGTCAGATTTCCTAAACCTGTTGAATACCAGGCTGGAACACTACTAAATAATGGTCGTAACTGAAAGTTGCAAAACTGAAGATTTAACAAATTTTCCTTTATTTCGCTAGTATTTTAATTAAATTTTATTATTCCCTTTACTTTGAAAATGGAAAGCAAGATAATCATTAAACCAAGGGCAAGGTTTTTATAAACTGCAATAACGCTTGCTTTAAATTCAAACTTGAGGTATCTGACCAACGGTAGTGCCTTCATACAGCGAAGGCACAGTGTACATAAAACATGCAAGGTGTTCAGTTGTTTTAACCATCACAAAGCTTGCTTTATTTCAAAATTTGGTTGCATGAATTGATAGTTGCAAAGGTTTTAAATGTATTCGTACAACAAGACATTGCGACAAGTTTTCAACGATGTGAATTTTTCTGAGCATTGAGTTGGGTGGAGATAAAAGCAGAAAGTTTGCAAAATTTTTAAATCAAACCATGATTTCACCTTGCAGTGTGCTTTTAGCACGTCTACAGAGCCTTCGTAACTTGTGAGAGAGACATTTCAAGAAACATTTGTGACTTGCTGTTTAAAAGAAAAGACCATTCAAAGAAACTTTAGAACGTTCAGCCCGAATGCCCCATCCGTTTGCGATGTTTAGTCACGCTACAGAAATTTATTTTGGTTTATAGATCTCAAACGCTTCTTCATTCGCAGTTGTCCAATCACAAATATTCCTTGTTGCAGCTGTCCGAAGACAACTGTCCAAGCTAGCAATTGCCCTAGATACATTTAGAACGCCCACTAAGCGTAAATTGTATTAATCAACAAGGCAGTGGGTTACTGCAAGAATGATTGATAGAACATGATCGTTGCAAAGTGTTTTAGCAGACGTGTGCAAGCTTTGCTAACACAGATAGTAGTTAGGTTTTCTTTTCATACTTCTGCTGTACTTACTAACCAGACAATATCATTGTAGCCAGGGTGCTGCACACTAACTGAGACCTACACACTTTCTCATTTTCAGAAAACGTTTTTTTATGCGTGTTCCGTGGTGATTTTGTAACGATAGATATACTGTACCTGTTTGTATGATGTTTCGTTCATCCACGCCTGATAGTTCCGGTGAAAGAGCCGTTTCTATAAAAGAAAAAGTGCAGTTATAACATAAGTCAAAAATATGTCCCATGCCAGTTATGAGGACAATTCGGGCACAGACCAGATGCAATGCCAAAGATTAAAAGCGCGTGTTGCAAGTGTTAACTGCATTCACCCAAACTATAATGCGTTTTAAAAACATAGGAAAAATACTGTTTATGCAGTTTTTTTAAGGTGCTTGAGGAACCAGATTCGGGTCCCTAGAATTGAAAATCGGGTCCCTAGAATCAGAGAAATCGGTGTCCCTACAGGTTCATATCTGGTACCTAACATTTTCCTTAAAAAAACCTGCTTTATGTATTGCTGTTGCCATAACGTGCTGCTAGGAACAATTTTGTGTTATGGTTATTTTTGACTAAACATTTAAACAACATAAGCTTGCTAGATGAAAGTTAGCTAATGAAGTGTAAATACTAGTTTCAGGCTTTGACGAATTTCTCTCTGCAAGATGGATTTCCTCAACTTTGAAAGTTTTTTTTATTTAAGAACAACTTAGTAAATTGCGGACGTAATATATTTAATTATAACATAAAAATGGTAAAACCCGAAGAGAAGAACAGGACGAACTCCTGGCTGCTTAACGCTAAGAGAAACTATTACGAAAAAAATGTGGCGATTGGACACTAAAATCTTCTAGCGAGCAAATGAAAAATCAACGTTGACTACGAAAACCTTTCGTCATCGAGATTTCCCTTTTGACAAACGTATTCAAGTCTCAATGTTGGAAATATATTCAAATTCTTGATCTCACAATTACATATTCGTGAATAGTTGCAACTACGTAATAGATTCGCTGCATTATTATGTGCTGCTTCCTTTAAAGCTGCATGCACACTACATGCGTCCTGTGCGCTTTTTTGGGTGCATGCATCTGATTTCGTGACGTCACTTCCTATTCAGATGCGTCCGGTAAGGTCTGCGTTCGCGTAGAACCTCTTTCCACTATTGACGCATCAGATGTCTACAACAGGGATCGGGAAAAAGCGCGGATGGGAAAAAGCGCTCGTAGAATGAAAAACGTCCACAAAGCAAATGGTAATTCTTTGTTGATAGCTGAAACACAGCGGATTTCCGAAATATCACTTTGCCATCTAGTCTGCCTATCCCATGGGCATATAATCATTCAGTAGGCCCAGTTCAGTAGGCAACAAAGCTTCTGTACTCTTTACATGAACCGGCCTATCTGATCGACTACGTTGGTGGAGGTTTTTGTCGCAACTCGTGGTTTATGTGACATGCTCTGTAGTTTACTGCAGGCCAATATAGCTATTGCGCAAGCTCATGCTAAACAGGCTTACTGTTTGACGTACTTCAAACTGTAATTGAAAGAAAAATGTGTGACTTTTTAAGAACAGTCGGTAAGTCTTTTTCAAGCAACACCCCTGTTACACCATTCACCACTTATGAAATGCAAAACTGAAAAAAAATGGATAACATTTCCGAAATATGGCAAGTTATGCCAAGGGGTGGCAAGTAATTTTTCTGCCGTACAAAGCAAATTTTAGGGTATTGCAGTATTTTTCCCAGCTGATGTTTTCTGTTATGGGATTGTGTGTGACATTAATTTTATCTACAGTATTGTCTATACTGCTTTCATTTTTGGTACTTGGTCCCTCTACAAATGAAACAAATACAGTAATGCCTTTATGGCAGTGGAGGTAGAGCTGCGCAAACCTAATTTCAATGCATTTTTGCAACTTATCATGCAAAAATTGTGTAATGTAACACTTTATTCTTCTTACATGTGGAGAGCAAAAGTCTTCTTACAATCTGTACAATGATTCCACAAAGCAAAATTTATCAATTGACTTTTTTTTAAATGCATGAAACACTGACTTCACTCGTTTCGTTTTTGTTTTCTTTGTAATATTTTTTTACATTTTCTGACTACACCAAAAACGTCCTCAAGTAAACTTGATTCACTCCCTTGTGTGCATACACATGCTCTCTTCGTCTATAAATTTACCTCACCTTGTTGCATGTTTGTTCGCAAATGTTTTTAAAAAGGTTTGTGGTAGCAAGCAGCGTTTCACAAACAAAGGAAAAATAAGAGAAAATCTTAAAATAACCTTGAAAAATACTGCAGTAAAAGCATAGCAGTATTTTGATTTATAAATCAAGCACTCCAAAAGCTAATCAAAACAAAATCTGGTTTCTAGCCATATATGCATAAATTGGGCGTTGCTTTCCATTTTCTCTACAACATCTATGTTAACAAATATCAAGAGAATTTAAACGTCTTTCAAGCATGAGCTAGACGTAAAATCTATTTCGAATAACAGACACGATTAAGACACATCTAAGGAATAGTCCAGAGATACATCGTACCTGCAATGCTTCGTATTAGCAAGCCAGACGTAGATGCACTGGTGGTGTTGCGGTACACCGTGTCAGAAAGTGCAGCTATCCTTTCGGAAGCTTCAACAGCAGAAAGAGCATTTCTCTCTTGAAACACAACGTATTTGGCAACAACCGTGAGGTTTCTTACTCCCAAGTTGTTTCCATCTATAACCTTCGCAAGAAGAACGTCTTGGTCGTGAATAATTCTGATTCTCTCCGCAGGCCTATCGCGCAGAAAAACGAAACGCGCAGATTCAGTTCAATTGACGATATTATCCACCAATTGTTTTGACAATTCGCTCTTCATGTTGTTACATAGCTTCGCATTTTTTCCTAAATTTGAAGGTAGGAACCAGTTGGAAGAGCAACTCCACGAAAAAGGTCTTATTTTATTCAGCAAATCATGAATGTCTTTTGTTGTCCAACCTCTATTTCAGGGTTCATCAACCTGTGGGCCACGGAAGAATTCTTGATGGGTCACGACTTACTAGGTAGTATTACTGAAACTGAGTACTTTATGCGAGATGAACCTTTTAATTTGAAAACCAAGGTAGGTCTTGAGCTACAAACGCCATATCAAGATCTTTTTTGACATGTGTTAGAAATTGTTGCGACATGAATATTTCCACTTAGCCTACGACATTGTGCACAATATAGAGTTGCTGAAGGTATTTTGAGGTAAAGAAGCGGCTCTCTTTGCCATGAAAACGAAATCTATATGCAGGTTTAATGTGGCAAATCACTTGATCTATGCATGATCATGTGTTGATCTTCAAATGCCTATGCTTTCCAACAACCAACAGGCCCAAACTTCGCATTGATTGTAGCGCACGTTGCATTATCAAATATTGTTTTCATGCCTGCACTGTGCGTATACGAGAGTAATTGTCACATTGGCGAAGTTGTACAGTCGGTGGGCCACGAACCCTTTGTTTCTTTATTAATTGGGCCACATGCATGAAAAGGCTGAGAACCCCTGTTCTAACTATCACTGTTGGTACAAAGGCTTCGAACAAACAGGTATTTTAAAGTGTTATTAATGCTTTTCAACCCAACTGCGTTCCACGGCACTTGTGCGCAAGGTTGACAAACCTCCACGTTGTAAACGTCTGTTTCTCGCCTCCGGCGTCGTGCAGTTGTTCCAGCATCGTTGTAAATCCGTTCAAGACTTAGTGCTAATTTGTTCAGGAAAATTCTTGTCGATGCATCCACAAACACGTCGATCGTAAAAACTTAGAAAAAAAATTTACCGTGTAGGATTTGCACACTTTTCAGCATCACCTCATTGCGTTTTGCGAATCCAGCAATAGCTTATTGAATAAAACATGTATTTTTTCTACATTTTGCTTTGGTTTTTCATCATTACACCCGTAACTTGTTGTTTGCGTTTACACAGGGCTGAAGGTGCGTAGTTAACGCGAAATCGATTTCCTAGTAAAAGAAGTTGCGGGCAGATTTAGCTGCTTTCGAACCCTGAGAAACAAAGATAAAAGTTTTTTTGCACAGCAGCGTCTCGCCCAAAAGTATCTTGCTCTTTCTTCGATAGGAAGTAGTCAGGCGCATTACAGACTGACCTTGCGGATAACATGAGGAACAAAGCCCAGATTAATGATTAAGTGAATCACAAAAATTCTGCTGGAAGCGAGTTGAAGGTATCTGAACTGAATAGACTTTCAATGCAAATATAGGCTTATTTAAGGCATTGCTGATCGTCCATGATCAACACTTTGCCTTTGCGCAGACACGAGGCCAGAGCTCCCAAAACCACAACTGCCGACTTACGCAAGGGCTTACGCAAGAGGGTTGGGGGTTGGGGTTAAAAAAAACCTTTGAGCTTGATATTTTACATAAACTTTTTTACCTGCGCAATGGCGATTAATTGTGTTCGCAAACTTTTTGCTTGTTAATTTGTCGCCTTAATGGCAATACTACGGAATTGTTCATTTCAAGGAACATTGTAAATGGGCCAAGAAGTAATGATTAGGTTTTGATGGGAATCTTGGTTATTGTCTGCGTCCAGTTACCATCTCATCACTTTTTGCAGACCTTTTGGCCACTACGCATGTTACTGTTTACGATTGTGTTCCGCGATGGTTCACTTTATCCGAAACAATTGTTTTTATTTTGTCTGATCAGCGCACGCGCTGACCGCATTGGCTACTGTTGCACGAGCTCAAAACAGCAGTTTTTAACATTGAAGCATTCAGGCATTTCATAGAGTCTCAACAGGGAAAAATGTAAACTAAAAGTTTTCTGGACTTCTATACATAACGAAATATTGAAAGTTTTCTTGCGTACTTTATGCGCATTTTAATTCTTGTATAGTACAGCAAGATTCAATCTTGCAAGCCGGGGTGTGCGCCAACCAGTCCAGCCAAACACGTTCTATGCTCCACTGCTCGTATTCGACAAGACATTAGCGCAGTCTCGTTTTGCAGTTGTAAATTGCTCTGACGTAGTGATGTGTGTGTTTTACTCCCCTATTTTAACGCGCAGCCTGATATTTTTTCAGTTATGAATTGCTGTGTCATAGCGTTGAGTTTATTTTCGTTTGATATCCTAACGTGGAGGGCTGATAGTTTATATTCAGTGCAATGACACATGAAATAAGGGGAGTGCGTATACGTGTGGAAGAATATGCATATTATATCAACAAACTTCGCCAAAACGTTAGTTTGGAAATATGAATATGACGTCAATCTGTGACGTCACAAACAGCGCACACCAAATACAAATGACTACCATACGCCACTGAATGAAACCCCACCATGAGAATTTCTGCGTACGTCACTGGACTTACGCATCTGAGGGTTAACCGCTGTACAATCTTGTGCATTATTGTGATATGCAAAATTAAAATAAAAGTAAAAAAGTTGATGCAATTTTTTTACAGTTAGAGCAGGGTTCCCCTGTTTGGGAAGCCCCAAATCAGGTCTTGATCCTGCTAGATTAGGTTATTGTGGACCAGGGTCCAGGTTTGGATGCAGTGCGAAGTCAAACTAATTTTGTCGCAATTATCTCAGGCTGCCAAACGGGTGGCCTTAGACCTATGACCTGCTGCACAACGATAGTATTGGGTAGAATCCACAGGCCATTTAAAGGCTGACTTACTAGCAAGGACGCCGGGGGCGGTGGACATTGCCCCCCTGCCCCCTCGAAAGGGTGGCGGAAGTGACTTTTACAGAGCAGTATCACAGGCAATTTCATTGTTTATCAAGATCGACTGAAACAAACTTATTGCAGCTATTCCCGCACTCAGAAACTTCAGAATCTATAATTAATTAATGTTATTATTTCTGAGGTCATCATTGTTGCTGAACAGAAACAAGCGTCATTATAAACATTTTTTTGTTTTTTGCAAGTTTCCATTGTCTCCAGTGTTTTCACTGCCCCCTGCCTTTCCGCTTTTCCAGGGTCCCTGCTTCTTTGTTTGAATGTAATCTGTTGCTTTGAATTTAATTCGTTAAATTTCATAAAAAAACATTGTTATACATAGCACTAGCCAAACTTGGCAGCGGCTGTAAAGTTGTTCATAAATTGATGTAAAATTTTTACTCGCGATTTTGTAATAAAATGTTCGCTCTGCGTTGCACAAATCGTACAAGCTGCTTAATATTATGTGAATGTCGTGGTTTTGTGAGTCGACCACATTTTTTTCGCCAAAAACATTCGCAGAGTTTTAACGCACGGCAAAGCTGTGCAGTAGGACAAATCCACCGCAACAGGGTTTAATTCTTGCTACGTTTTGCAGCTTGCAACTAGTAGCCAAACAATAACTACTGCAAAAACATGTATGTTCCTCTGCTACATTTAAAACAACTAAAATCCATCAACAAATTCGCTTAATTTTTTTTCAAATTCATATAGATTGCAAAACTGGGAAGAAAAAACATTTTGTTTCACTTACTGGTGATGACTACGTGGCTGGCGTTAAAAACCAAGGGAAGAGCTGTTGCACTTGTGGTAAAACTTGTGGTCGTTTCTGCTGAATGGGTTGCAGTATCAATGCCATCCGACTCTGTTGCACCGTCTCCATAACCAGAACCGGAAAAGGTCATTTGCTCATCAGCCTGGATCGTGAAATTCTCAAGTAAACTAAAGTGCAAATCCACGCCAGTTGTTGCGACAATGTCCATAATGGTCGGTTCAAGTAACCCGCTTGCTGACGAGGAGCTGGTGTGGTTAGCAGAAGTATTCCTCGCTCTTGTCTGTTGTCCTGTCATATTCGTGTTGCTTATGACTGTAATACACAGATATGCGCATCATAAAAAGTATCCCAAACTTATGTTGATAGATATAAAACCATAATACTGAAGTTAGAAAATAATAAAAACGCACATGAAAGCATCTTCAACTTGTTATAAACGTCTTCTAAACGTTTAACAGCTTTTAAACGTTGAGTTTAGTCTGAAATTGTGATCCACGAGGATGCTTGCCGTCATGCGTCAACACTATATGTGCTTGTGGCCGCAGCACTCGCTGAAATCCAATTCCGCTGCTCGTAATATTATCGTACGAACGCTCATGATAGCAACAGTGCTTGCTCAGTTAATTTGCAAATGCTTTTGGTGTTGAAGGACCCTATAGAGTGCATCAATTGCAATGATTTGTGCTTTTTGCACTGTGCCTTTCTTACTGGTGGAAGTTTAATTCTTAGTAAATTAGAGCGAAATTAAACACGTGGTGTTTGCTTTGATCCTACTGCAATTTGAAAAGAAGAATAAATGTTTGAAGTCATAGGTGTTTGTCTCTGAAGCAGATTGTTGCTGATGTTGCAAGCATATGGCAGTGTTGAAAAATGAGTCAAAAATCTTTCACGAAAAATGGATAATCCTTGCAGATAAATTCAACGACTTCATTAATGTACTTGATTCGTCTGCGTATACTTACCTCTAGCAGGTGGCATTTCCGTCTGTTGAAAATGAATATTGTGTAGTGTCCTTAAATCCCCCTCCAGTCGGACCAACATCTGCGTGTAATTTTGCTGAGGAAAAAACGCCCTGACCGAACCACACTTCTCGTCAAATGCGTGTTTCTTTTGAAGAAACAAGTGGCATACTCGACTGATATGTCCTGCGGGAGATCGAATTTATTGTTTGTGCAACACCAGCTGGTGCATTGGCTTACGCGCAGCCGTCCTTGTCTTTGGATTCATCAGGCAAGTCTTGATGATAACATTAAGACAAATTAGTTGAAGGTTATCTATCCCGAATACTTAAATGATGCTGGAGCAAAAATCTGATCTTCGAAAATCTGTCCATTCGCTGACAGAACTTGCGTGCGGACAATAACAATAAATGGTGTTGCACGCTGTGAGAACTCAAGGTTCGTGCAATGTAAAAGTGGATCTCGTAGTTGCGATAAGGTTAATATGCTGGTCATAGGCAACGTTTAGTGTTGGACGTTATACTGAGTCGAAACAGCGCACACACCAGTGATGTGATACATAACAAGAATGGGTCTAGCCTCACCAGATCACACAATCTGTAACAGTGGTCGCCTGGATTCATCTGAAGAGGTCCACGACCACGCCAGGAGAATGGGAAAGAAAATTCGTATTCGTTGCTTTCTTCTACCAAAGATGTGCTCCACCTCGACTCAAGGGCCATTCGAACTGTTAGACGTTGAGTCTTATCAGAAGTTAATCTTCAAACGGGAAAACTGTGATACCAACCTGTGTGCTGCTAAAATCCCTTTTTGTTGTTCCTACAGTGGTTTAAACAGTGGTTTGTTGCAGTAGCACTGTATGCTCAGTTAATTTTGCAAATTTCATTTGCGTCTGAGGTGCTCTGAACGTTTCGCTGGAAATTTGTGAGTTTTTCATCTTTATCCCATTTCTTTGTAGGGGTATGTTCATTTCTTAAAAATTAGGTTTCAGTAAAACGCCTTGATTGCTTTCAAAATATTATAGCTATTAATGCCGCTTAAGCATTCATAGCTTTTCATAACGGGTTTACCTCGATAATGAACAAGAGGAAAAAGTTCACTGGAAAACAAATTAAACTCACAGTTCCAAACGAAACCTGCACATCTGTCATCAAAAACACGCAACAAACTCTTACAAAGAAATGATGCATGCGCTCTAGTGTCTGATCGTGCACCAGTGTGATGTAGCTCGAAAAATGGTTTTGTCATGAATGCGTATGTTTTACTTCACTGAAATGAAAGATTCCTTGTTGTGTGCGACAAAATTGATTAATTTTTCAGTTCCTTTATTCGCTGAAAGAAAAAGCACGTATGGCAGAAGCATCACTGAGTGGTAGACACATGAATTTACTTCACCGTTTTCAGGTTTTCAGCTAGCGATAAATTTTAGCTGCCAACCTACCAAATACCCAGTAGAAAGAAATTAAAATTGTCATGTTATAGCCTTTCATGTACGGGATATTTCTGATCACAAGTTCCTGGAAGTTTACTGCATGAGTGCACATTTTTAATTGATATACAATGTTTGTTTTCACTGTTTGGTTGTAAAATAGCATAATAGTTTTAAATGCAAATTTAACACAAACATTGAAAAGGCCTTGGCAATAATTCATCGAAATAAACACTACTTAGCATTTTATGCAATGTGCAAGTTAATAAACTTCCTTTAGCATGCTTGCTGCCAGGGTTACGGCATCGGGGTCGCGAGGAGTCGGAGGTTTTTGGGTGGAGTATGCGTCCTAGCAACACTAGAAGTCGGAGTCGGATTTTGTTGTCTACTTTTTGCATCCCATTTCTATGTCGGGAATTCCTGTTGAAATGGTAAAATTTCTTTTGAAACTTTAGTTGAAACAGAGAATTCGTGCTGTGTACCACGATTTCCATTGATTGGTAGGTACTACAATATTGTTGACAGCCAAATTTTATTCACTTTCTGTTTAAGGAGTCCGAGACAGAATCGGAGTCGGGTGGCGTCGTCGTAAATTTCGGAAAGGTCGGACATTTTAACTCCTACTCCGCAACCCGGCTTGTTACTGGTGCTCTTTCTGAACCTGTCGTGTATGCGAACTATGTGCACTGCGATTGGATAAAAATATTTTTAATAATAGCGTTTTTTCGCATAACATTTGGTCATTAATTATCGCAGCATGTTCTTTTTTTATTCGCTTTAGTCTGCACCAGGGTTTCTCAAACGGGGCCCTCGGACCCCCTTGGGGGCCACTGAGCGGTTATCTGGGGGTCACGAGCAGAGGCCTTCACTAGGTAGCTTTGCAGTGATATTGCACAACCCAAGTGTCATGATGTATTAAGTATTCGAGAAAGGGGCCACGGCTCATGAAAGTTTGAGAAGCACTGGTCTACACAGAAATTTCTTACGCTCATGCTTCCGTCCTTCAGCATTTCACTGATAAGCATTTTCCTGCGGATTTCAAGATTTAGGATGCGCATATTTACGTGATATCGATTTTCTATAAAACTTTTGCTGATTGATTCGATTGCGTTATCTTGGTGGAGTGTAACTGCTTGAACCTAACTAATGTTATAAATAATTCCAAATCCATGAGGTTCGGCGTTCTATCGCCTTATCCATGTAAAAGCTAATGGTTTTCTTTAAACTATATTATCAAGAATAAAATGTATACAAGGTCGAAACAAAAACATTACTTGCAGGGGAATGAAGATGTTACCCAATGCAATAAGCAATAAGAATATATGAAAACTAAAGTACGCCCATTTAACCCTATTTATACATTTAGCGCAAGTGGCGTACTTTCAACCGTTAAAGTTTTAACATCCCTTGTCGAAAATAAAGCCAATGATGGTCGCGGATTAGCTTCAAAAAAAATTAGAAACAGCATAATTTCTTGTCAAACAATTACGGTAACTGTTAAGTCAAAAAATCATTGCACAAACGTTTCAACATTTTTGATTGCTGCATATGGTAATCCAATGTGGACCTGCCAAATACCAAATATCTTATAGCAAATAGCAAATTGGTAAAATAAGTCAGCATTAACAGTTTCCAAGGTTTTTCTAAAACCTGTATCTTGCGATTTTTCTGTTTTTCCCAGCATGTAATCACTCTCGCTTTGGATGATACAAGTATACTTGCTGTAATTCCCTAAACTGAACAAAGCTAATTGTGCATGTTACGCGTTTTTGCAGAGCAAAACGTCTTCTAGAAATACAACTGAGAAAACAAAGTGTTTCACACGCCCTTCAAGCCGAAATTGTTTCAGTAAGGATGGTTTCTTGGAATTGGCACACTTGCCTGAATTACTCTTCCGAGTCGCATCGTTGACAAGAGTTGAAACAATTCCTGCTGCCATAAGAACGATCGCGAAAAAACACAACCTTCGCTTGTGTCGCCAGGAAAGATGCAGCCAACGCTTGAAACTAAGTGCAGTAAGCCGTCCTTTATCTTCAAGTAGCTGCGGAAAAGTCATGGTCAATCAACTGCTGTTCTCTGTTTCGACGAAAGCTATAGATTTGCAAAAATGAAGGTGAAATTAAAAAATGAAAAATTCGCTCCGAAATAGTGACTGGACAAGGTACGAACTAACATAAATACTTTATGTAAATTTCACTGCAATAGAGCGCTGCAAATAATCGAGATCTCATAAACATTCACGAGACTACTGGAATGAATGACTGCGTGGAATATAATTTTGACGATTTTGAAAAGTTAGATGAAAATTTTCCGAAAATCACTTGTCGTTCCAACTTCATCCAGTGAACGAAAACAAAGTAAAGTTAAAGAAAACTGAAGAAATAGGCATGACCATCTCCACAAAGCTATTGCAACTGGGCAACGCATGATATTAGAAGATAGATGTTTGTCGCAAAGCAATGCTGTATAAGTCTTTAATTTTTGTTTGTGTTTAGTAATTCTATGCTTTCTTCAAAAAACAGTAACCACCCCCTTTGAATTAAACTAAGGAAACTGCCGTCGATGCAGGAAACATGAGTTCCAAACATGTTGGCAGTGCGACTGTTTACTAATGTTTGGTTTTAAAGTCATAGCTTTAAATTAAGTGTAATGGCGCTAGGCCATTACATGCGAGAAATCGGCTAAGTCCAAGGGTACTTCACCGGCGGAAAGCACCCTATGACAACGGGAAGCAAGATGACGCGGCGCAGCAATGCGAAGCGAAAGTGCCTAAGGACGAAAGTCGAAACACATAACGCCTCGATCAGAAATGACGAGGGAAGCGCTTCTTTGGTCAAATCGGTTAAGCGTTACTTTAATTTGGCCTTAGATACTCCCTGAGAATCATGAGGGTACGATTCTCAACGGCAAGTGGAACCTCGGGCAGTTCCACTTTACATATGACAAAACTGGCTGAGACAAGTTTAAGACCGTGGCTGTGAGAATCTGACTGTGACATACACGACGGTCAGACGTGGCAGAACAAGAACGCTCGCGTGCTATAGCTACGAGACCTCGTCCTTCTCACGCCGTAAGAAAGGTAAGTCAGTCCGTACCATGGGGGCGATTGCCCCCCTAAATCCTACGAAAGTAACTTTATTCACCATGATTTTGTACATTTCGTAAAATAGCAATCGCGATATAAGACCATTGCTTCGTTCATTTGTTTGTGACAGCAGCGTTTTGGGGCATACTTAATCTCTCTTACAGTAGTGAACCCGTAATGAGAAAATTGACAACCAAATATTACTGAAATCGCACTCTCTAACCTTTCTGGCTGGATCCGCCCTGGTCCGTGCAGCTGCATTTCAGGCAAGAAGATATTAGTCAGAATCTGCCTGAGACGAGTTTAAGTCCGTGGCTGTGAGAATCTGACTGTTACGCAAATAACTGCTGTTGAATTCCTACAGATTTAACTGCTACGGCCCACTTCAGCTTAACGAAACTTTCGATGGCCACTAGTGTGCTATCATAGTTAGGCTGAATACAATGCTCCAATCCAGAGACGAAGGTAGAGCACATTAGTTAGTCCTCGAGAGACTAGCAGTAAGTATCGTTGCCGTAACAGCTGAGCAAAAATGTTAACACATGAAACAGATTTGTTAATCTTGTTTAGAGCTAGCTTTTTCTGTCCCAATTTGGCTTTCTGTTCGATGTCCAAGGCCTTGTGAAAATAGGCGCAGCCAAGGGGGGGACAAAGGCGCCATGTCCCCCAAATTTCTACCGTATCTTAAGGTTTTGTGCTTCAAGACGCGGTGTCCCCAACCAAGAACTGTTGCTCGCTTAAATTCAAAGTAGTTGGCCTCCCCAAAATTTTGGCTGGGCTTCGCTACTGTTGTGAAAAGATCCCGACAGTGAAAAACTAAAATCTACGTATGACAATTTAGGAGCTGTTTACAGTTCAGATGTAGATGGCCAACAATTACACGAAAATATCCTAGACTGCAAAATGCTAGATTGAAGTCGTGCAACTTGAAATTAACGCGTCTTGAAGTCCTCCTGACATTCTTCGAATTACTTTGCAAATAATGCTGACGATGGCCGTATGTATTGCAAGCTGCAAGCGATCTTGCAGTAAACTGAAACTGGTCCTTTCATACCTACGGGCCTCAATGACTAACAATAAGTCAGGGCAGGTTTTATGATCCAGCTTTGATGAGAATAGAAAGGGATGAAACAGCGAGAGCTAACTAT
>Ga0210059_1009732_pt1 | contig 14953 bp, 9 predicted proteins | sample Ectturendosymbi2_FD_188042 | JGI IMG/M metagenome (GOLD analysis project Ga0210059, IMG submission 188042) | Ecteinascidia turbinata endosymbiont from Florida, USA - Sample 2 (SPAdes) (version 2) | ecosystem: Host-associated > Tunicates > Ascidians > Unclassified | place: Key West, Florida...
CTAAGGTTAGGGGGGGGGGCGATTTCAGTAATATTTGGTAGTCAGGTCTCATTACGGGTTCATTACTATAAGAGAGATGAAGTATACTGCCTGTGGAAAGAATTCCTTTTTCAGTAAAGAATCAGACACTAAGATCTTACAGAGTATATATTTCTCCTACGAAGTAGGCATCATCAACTTATCCAATCAAACTTCACAATGCTGTGACAAAACAATGGACGGCAAAATGGCCTTACATATCGCGAATGCTGTTTTCCGAAATGTACAAAGTCAAGGTGAATAAAGTAACTTTTGCAGGTTTTCGGCGGTTGCCCCCCTTGGATCCGCCCCTAAATGCACACGAAAAATCTGAAAAAGACCCACCAAAGCTTATCTGCATACCATGCAAACCCGTGCGATGACTTGTCACGCATTCTGCGCTGATGGAAATGAATTGTCGCTTGCATGGGTCAGGAAGGGTTGATGAACGTGTTTCTACAGTCGTAGTGTCAGACCAGTGCAAAAACAATGAAGTAAATTAGTGCAGAAAAACGGATCGTTGTTTAAAAGTCAGACTACAAAGCGGTATGGATGTAGGCCTACAGCATTTTTCATGCCCGCTTTGCCTCTGGGAGGACTCGAAATACCTCATGATCTACAGTATTTTAGCAACAAACACTAAATTTTTTATTGAATTTATTTTACTAGACGTGAATGTCAGCATCATTGCTGTGACGCATTTTAAACGCAAACGTCGTTCGACAGCAGCGACTGGTTGCTAAGAAGTGCTAAGTGATTAGTCTGTTGGGCAAGAACAAGGTATGTTGTACAAATGGTTGATTAATGCCGTTCATTAATAAACAGTAGTGGTGACTAAGCTCCATGACCTCGTTTTTCAATTCGAGCTCGGGAACCTGTTGTTTTGCACTCTGGCGTCAACTGAAATGCCTACGGGGGGCTACTGCAAAAGTACGAAACCTATTTCGAAAAGGCAATTACTTTTGCATGAAAAATATATTAATGCTCTTATAAAAGCCGGAATACCACCGTCTTGTCATGCTCGTTAGCCCACGTGGTCGCATTTGGGCAGTTTTTAGTCTGGGAGCGATGATGTCGCAGCGAAACCATGGATACATGTTCTGATTCCATCGCAAAGGTGACTCGATGGCAATCTAACTGATAAAAATAACGAGCTTTTCATTGCACCACTTATCAAAACAACAATCGTCCTTGCAAAATGTCGCATGAGATTTTGTCAAAGCAAGGCACAAATAAGTTCACGTGTTTGCACACTGGATCAAGTTTTACTTTTTATATTACTATTTTTTAATTTCTTTGTATTGCTAAAAAAACTCTAACCACACCAATTTCCTTCACTTAAATTCGATCCACTCATCTATGTACATAGGCATGCGCTTTCACCTGTACATTTTCTTCACCATGTTCTGCGTTCATTCGTTTTCTGTTTTCTTTTCATCATGCTTATTTGATCTCCAACTGTTCTTTCTCGACACTTGTCAAAAAGTGATAAACGGGGTTGGTTGACCAGATGACCGCCACGGTCTTTCGCCAATCCTATATGGCACAGCGCCCGTCTTTATTTACACCGGTCAGCTATTATGCCATTGTGCTTTCATTTGCTCTAATTTTCGTTAATGGTTGGTTTACTGGATGCGATGGCTTTTATGGTGCTTCTGCTTATTGGCTGAGTCATATGAAACAATAAACCATTACCATCACCAAGGCTTGGATCAGGGGCGCAACCAGCTCTTCATTTCGGGGGGAACAATTTTCATTAAATTTCATTCGATGACGTCATCGTGCTTATTCAACCGTGGTACAACTTTTTCACAAACGGTCACATATAATAATAATGTATTTTTGCCCGCAGACATGAAGTCCATAGTACAAACACACACATTCTGCACAACGCTGGTTAATAAAAACAGACAAAACAAAACGTTTTACAACAGCGTTGGAGGCTGAATCACCGGTGTCAAGCGACATTTCTGACTTTACGCCATATGCGCATGCACAGAGTAATATTCTACATATTCAATACGCTAAGAAAACTGATGACTAGGGCTTAGGATTTGGTGTTTAGGTAAGTGTGTCGGGTTAGAGTTTATGTTACAGTTAAAAAAAGAAAATAATTGAAGTCTAAGATTAAGTCCAATATTTTTCACTGGTTTTACTTATTCCCGCACTGTAGCTTGTTGTGGGTATCTGACATCTAAACAAAAAGATTAATTTACACAACACACATCAAAAAAGTAATCGCCGAACTTTATTCCTTTACTATGAGAAGCGAAATAACTGACAAAAAATAAGAGATCAGAAATTTCGCAGACGTCAGAAATTTCGCTTGACACCGGGCTACAGATACTTAATTAACAGAACTTTTTGCAACGGTGTTGAAGACCGAGCCTCAGGTTTACAGATGGATACTTAACACTATTTGTTCACTTGGTACAACACTACTGCAGAGTAGGACGCTGATTCCTGGTCAAGCCCAGGTAAAGTACGAATGCATTGTGACATCCACACCCTCAACCGAACAAACACTGTAGGCCTAATGTCCGAGCACTCAGTCACAAAGTGAAATGCGGTTGTAGTGTTCAAAGGATAAGGAAGAATACAAACAATCTGACTGCGTCAAAGGAGGTAACCATTACGTTAGTAGACCTTCTGCATCTTTCGAGAAACAAGTGCATATTTTTTCTTATTACAGCCTCAAATGTAGGAATGTGTAGCAGCGCGGTGGCTGCTACATGCGCGACACGCTAAGCATAACATCCCTAGTAGCACGAAAGCTACTGGGAGCTCACTTTAGCCTAGTGCGTAAGTGCGCAGGCAAGCCGCCTCAAATGTTACATTGAACCTGATGAGTCATGACTACTAACACTCGCTCTCCAGGGCAGGTGGTATAGAGCTCTGCATCCAAAGTTATAGGCCGCGCGCAATCTTTGCATGCATGACTTTCTGAAATTCCACCATAATTGTGATCCATACATGGACGTACAAAACGAACGAAAAAGTACATTTTTAACTGCATTTGAACATCGGGAGAAGAGGCTCGCAGCTTGTTTGCTGCACAATATTTTTATCGCAGTTGTCTCTGAACGTCTTCGTCATCTGAGACCTCAGTATCCAGTACAGCTCTCAGATATTTGTATTGGTTAACGGATTTTAGATTTTTACCACCCATGTGTCAGTAATGAGGTGACTGTGCTTTTTGCTCTCTTAGCCTTAAACGTCATACAAACAGTTTTCCTGTAGTTGAAAATATTTCCATGTGATTCTGCATAAGCCTGACACACAGATAAAAGTTCTCTTCGCAACATTTCCGAAAATGAGAACTTTTCAGTTTTAATCAAAATGCAGACCGAACGATCAGGACAGAGTAAAAATTAGTATTCTCATGAAAACACCTGGTTCCGTACTCAACTAATGTAGTCATGGCTTTAGTGAGACAGATGCATAAGCTACTACAGTAGTGAACCTTCCTAATTTTCGTCTTGTTTTAGCAAATTCGTTCTAGCCCTATTCTTCTAGCATGTGCTTGAATTTCTATCACGAATGAAGGTCCCAAACTTGAAAGATAGCCTATGTCAAGCGTGAGGGGATCTTTGAATGCTACCATTTCGGGCAAATCAGATCAGGTGTCTTGTACCTTTGGCGCATACCGGATCAGGTGTGTTTGGGGTAAATCGGCTTTTCCTGGCATCCATGAGTTGTGTGAATGTTTTTTGAAGCACGTTTAGGGCTATGAGCTTTCAGGACTTGCATTGGTTGCAAAAGTTAGGATCTTGTATAGCGTTCTTTGGAGCCAAAGTGGTCTAGTAGGTAAGTGCGTTCAACACTTGACTAGCACTCATACGACAGTTTATCAAACCTTTTTCCCAAGCCATGGTACTGGGATCAACCCAGAAAGACACTAAAACGTGAAACAGTCTTCAACCTAAATTTAGTTTAAAAGTATCAGGCTTAGAAGAGAAAAAGCAGCTAAACAACGCTTTTTTAAGAAATATGCTACGTTAATAATGGTGATCCGCTTTGCCCCTAACAAAAATAATAATGAAAAAGTTGTAGAAAAACAAGCGGTTTGACGAGACACTAACTGCTATGGAAAGATTTCTCTATCAATTTGAAAGTTCCAGCAATTTGCACGGTTCAACGGTACCCTAATGTTGTAAAGTTTCATGAGGGCAAATTGAGGCCTGTCTAAGACAAAATAGTACTCGGACAAATGGACAAAAAGTGCCTTAAAAATACGAACATTTTAAACTATCTCCCAAGTTGACACTTCCAGCATATTTGTGGTTGAATACCAATCATTTACGAAATTTTCGATCAGATAACCTGTCTCAAGATAAATCATGTAAGGAGATAATTAACAAGCAAGCCAAAGAAAAATTCAAATAAGATTTCTTAAAAGTGATTAGATTATAAAATTTCAACTTTATTCTTTGAAAGTTTCTACAAATGTCGAAATTGCTATGCAATGTTTTGAAAAGTTCGGGGGGCAAATGCCCCCCCCTGGTTTGGATGATGAGTAGCTTGCACAGCCGCGGAAAACCTTTTGACCTGCTGCTGGGTGGAGAGCAAACGTTTTGAACCAGCATGACAGTCAATGCGTTGATTACCGGGAAACCGCGCACGAGTTTGCACACGAGTTTGCACGCTTACCGTATAGCCTCGTGCCAATCGTGCAACTTAGAAAGCTATGCGAGCAATCCGTCTGCGCGGCATATGGCACTGCTGCAATTGGTTTTTGTGGTTTCCCGTAGGTCGAAAGCAGCGGAAAGCGTTCGAGCGTTTGGCGGACGAAGAAGGCGGAAGCGCTTCACCCCAATTACTGAGTTCAACGTTGAAAGCGTGTTCACAGTTGTTTCAGTTAGCTGTTTTCACGGTTGGATGCATTCAGCACTGAACTCGGTCTCCAAACACAAGAGCTGCCCCACGCGTCATGCGCGAATGGAAAAGTTTAAGCCGCCACTCTAACTACGACGTGCAGAAAAAAACCACCGCATCTATGTTCATCCCTCTTGCGGTTTTTAGGCTGCAGCTGTGCACACTTTTAGCAGTCAAAGCAACCTGCTGCAAACAATTAACCTGTAGTTTTACAACCAGGTGAATGTGGCTTCATGTTCCCCGACAGACGAGAACATAAAACTACAAATCCACCCCAGAATACCAGTGAAAACAGCAAAATCACAGGAAAAAAACAACAGAAAAACAGAGACAACGGGTCGTTTAATGCCAAATGGTATAGTGCTGCCAGACCACCGACACCTCTACCAGTGAAAGATGGGTCCTTGCCTGCAAATATAAGCGAAAATGGCCAGCAGAATCCCGGTAGGCCTACCTACAAAATTGCCACTATACCCCTGCCAGGCGCGCAACCAGTGGGGGGCATAGCCCCCCGAAATTTTCAAACAATTGCATAGCAATTTTGACATTTGTAGAAACTTTCAAAGAATAAAGATGTAATTTTATACTCTTATCAATTTTAAGAAATCTTATTGGAATTTTTCTTTGTCTTGCTCGTTAATTATCTCCTTACATGATTTATCTTGAGACAAGTTATATGATTGAGAATTTCGTAAATGATTGGTATTCCACCACAAATATGCTGGGAGTGTCAACTTGGGAGATAGTTTAAAATGTTCATATTTTAAGGCATTTTTTATGTATTTGTCCGAGTAATATTTTGTCTTAGACAGGCCTCAATTTGCCCTCATGAAACTTTATAACATTAGGGTACTGTTGAACCGTGCAAATTGCTGAAACTTTCAAATTGATAAAGAAATCTTTACATAGCAGTTAGTGCCTCGTCAAACCGCTTGTTCTTCTACGACCTTTTGATTATTATTTTTGTTAGGGGCAAAGCGGATCACCATTATTAACGTAGTACACTTCTTAAAAAAGCGTTGTTAGCTGCTTTTTCGCTTCGAAACCTGATAGTTTTTAAGTTTTTAACTAAATTTAGGTTGAAGACTGTTTCACGTTTTAGTGTCTTTCTGGGTTGATCCCAGTACCATGGCTTGGGAAAAAGGTTTAATAAAGTGTCGTATGAGTGCTAGTCAAGTGTTGAACGCACTTACCTACTAGATCACTTTGGCTCCAAATGACGCTTTACAAGGCCCTAGCTTTTGCAACCAGTGCAAGTCCTGAAAGCTCATAGCCCTAAACGTGCTTCAAAAAACATTCACACAACTCATGGTTGCCAGAAAAAGCCGTTTTGCCCCAAACACACCTGATCCGGTATGCGCCAAAGGCACAAGACACCTGATCCGTTTTGCCCGAAATGGTAGCATTCAAAGATCCCTCACGCATGACATAGGCTATCTTTCAAGTTTGGGACCTTTATTTGTGATAGAAATTCAAGCACATGCTAGATGAATAGGGCTAGAACGAATTTGCTAAAACTAGACGAAAATTAGTAAGGTTTACTACTGTAGTGGTCTATCCATCTGTCACACTAAGGCACTAGTTGAGCACAGAACCAGGTGTTTGTATGAGAAACTAATTTTTACTCTGTCCTGATCGTTCGGTCTGCACTTTGATTAAAACTGAAAAGTTCTCATTTTCAGAAATGTTGCGAAGAGAACTTTTATCTGTGTGTCAGGCTTATGCAGAATCACATGTAAATATTTTCAACTACAGGAAAACTGTTTGTATGACGTTTAAGGCTAAGAGGGCAAAAAGCACAGTCACTCCATTACTGACACATGAGCTGTAAAAATCTAAAATTTGTTAACCAATACAAATATCTGAGAGCTGTACTGGATCCTGAGCTCCCAGATGACAAAGACATTCAGAGACAACTGCGATAAAAATATTGTGCAGCAAACAAGCTGCGAGCCTCTTTTTCCCAATATTCAAATGCAGTTAAAAATGTACTTTTTCGTTCCTTTTGTACGCCCATGGATGCATCACAATTATGGTGGAATTTCAGAAAGTCATGCATGCAAAGATTGCGTGCGGCCTATAGTTTTGGATGCAGGGTTCACTTACAACCTGCCCTGGAGAGCGAGTGTTAGTAGTCATGACTCATCAGGTTCAATGTAACATTCCTACATTTGAGGCTGTATTAAGAAAAAATATGCACTTGTTTCTCAAAAGATGCAAAAGGTCTAATACCGTAATGGTTGCCTGCTTTGATGCAGTCAGATTGTTTATATTCTTCCTTATTCTTTGAACACTAAAACCGCATTTTACTTCGTGACTGAGTGCTCGGACATTGCAGTGTTTGTTCGTTTGAGGGTGTGCATGTCACTATGCATTCGGACTTTACCTGGGACTGACCAGTTTAGGAATTAACGTCCTACTCTGCAGTAGTGCTGTACCAAGTGAACTAATAGTGTTAAGAATGCATCTGTAAACCTGAGGCTCGGCCTCCAACGCCGTTACAAAAGTTCTGTTAATAAGTTTCTGTAGCCCGGTGTCAAGCGAAATTTCTGACGTCTGCGAAATTTCTGACCTCTTTTTTTTTGTCAGTTATTTTGCTTCTCATAGTAAAGGAATAAAGTTTGGCGATTACTCTTTTGATGTGTGTTGTGTAAATTAAACTTTTTGGTTAGATGTCAGATACCCACAACAAGCTACAGGACGCGACTAAGTAAAACCAGTGAAAAATATTGGACTTAATCTTAGACTTCAATTATTTTTCTTTTTCTAACTGTAGCATAAACCCTAACCCGACTCACTTACCTAAACACCAAATCCTAAGCCCTAATCATCAGTTTTCTCAGCGTATTTGATATGTTGAATGTTGCTCTGTGCTTGCGCATATGGCGTAAAGTCAGAAATTTCGCAAGTCAGAAATGTCGCTTGACACCAGTGATTCAGCCTCCAACGTTGTTGTAACACGTTCTGTTTTGTTTTTAACCAGCGTTGCGCGGAATGTTTGTGCTTGTATACTGTGGACTTCGTGTCTGCGGGCAAAAATACGTTATTATTATATGTGACCGTTTACAAAAAAGTAGTTGTAGCCTACCACGGTTGAATAAGCACGATGACGTCATCGAATGAAATTTCATGAAAATCCCCCCCGCCGAAATGAAGAGCTGGTTGCGACCCTGGAATTAGCTGAAAAAAAATCACAATCACTTCACTCACAGAAGTTACCGCGGTGAGCACAACAAATCTACGTCATGAAAAAAAAAATTTTACTCCTAATGCTATAAAAAAGTTTAATATGCAGGCCCGAAATCAGCCTGAAATATTTACGAGGCAGTCGCCGCGGGACCCTCTTTTCAGAGATACCGTAACTCTCCTTGAGAGCTTTGCACCATTGTTTAGTTAAAAAAGTTATGTATCACTCTAGAGCCACATTTAAAGAAGCTCTGAAGCAAGTCGTATGTTTTTAAAAGAAAAGCAAATATTATGGGAAAATGTGTCATAGGAGGCAGCTTTCAATGGTGTAGCAGCAAAACTTTACAAATTTATCTTCCTTTCTTATGTATCTTATGCTCTTGAATTTAGTGCATAAATTGAAATGTGGAACAAATTTGACTCTCTTATCCACGTAATGCCACATCTACCTTTCGCAGTGGCGATGTTTTTGGGCCCCTTTCTGAGAGTTTGCCCCTAAATCTTAATATCCACCCCTGTGCAAGTTATATCAGTATCTGTAAGTAATGGCAATGTCAATTCCCTCAGCACTTGCAAAACAAAAAGCATCTTGCTCTTTACGTTAGATTTTGCTGCTGACTCTTCTGTTGCAGTTAAATTATTTGAAATAATTTACTGTGGGATAGGGTGGCAATTAACATCAAATGAAAGTTGAAACACTGAGCGTATGAACAGCAGGTCGAAGTCAAATATCTTGAAAAGACTAATTTTTTACCAGCCGGCAAGGTCAAGGGAAATCATTGATGAAAACGTTAGGGCTCCACATAATTGAATTGTGATTGAACCGTCACAATACATGTCATCACAAATAAATATCTAGAACAGGGGTTGCCAAACTGCGGCTCTTCGAACCTTTGCATGCGGCTCTTTGAGCTTTCCGAAAAATTGTATACTTGGCTTGTTCTTTATTTTTTATTTCTATTGCAAAGTGTAGAAATATTGCAAAATGGTACTGTGGTAGCTGGTAGTTAGGGTGCCATACGGTATTTCTTTTGCAAGTCGTTCCAAAAAGAATTATTATTATTATTTTTTAATTTGTTTATGTCCAGACACGAAGTCCATAGTATGAACACACACACTCTGCAGAACGCAGGTCGATAAAAACAGACAAAACAGAACGTAGTGCAAGGCATTGGAGCCGGCGGAATCACAGGGTTGCAGACACTTTTTGCAACTGCATTGAAAACAGAACCGTAGGGTTACAGACACATTGTTAACACTAATGTTAGCTAATCAGTAACACTTGTTACAACACTACTGCGGTGTAGGGCGCCAATTCCTAAATTGAGTCACAGAAGCGTTGATTGCAAATAAATTTGTTTTTTAGATTTTTATGTTGCGGCTCTTTGTAACTTGGTTTCTGCGATATGCGACTCATACATAGAGCAGGTTTGGTAACCGTATTCTGAATGGGGGCTACAGACCAGCGCAGGAATTTGGGACTGAGCGAAGTTCATGTGCGCACCGATTCGGTAATTCAAATTAACCAAAACAATTTTCAACAGTCATGACAATTCAGTTCATATAGGAAATCTGTAAAATGTGTCTACAGACAATCCAGTGACAATGTTCATTTTTCTCATTTATTACCTGGTTTTACGCTGGGTAGACGTTTCCAACAGTAATGTAGCCATGAAATTCACACAACATTACTTTTCATCACAAATTGTTGGGGGGGAAAAAAGATATTATGTCCCTCCCTTTCCAAATGTTGGGAGGGACATGTCCCCCATCTCCCTCTTAAACTCGGTCCCTGCCTAGGACCCAGGTATACTACAATAATTTACACAGTAGGCCAGGGGCCTCCAAACTTTTATGTCTGAAGGCCGCACAGTGGCGTGCAGAGGACTGGTGTTGCCCGGGGCGACTGCTTGCTTGGATGTCCCCCTTCCAAGTTCTAGTATTGAGCAGTGGCGTGTAGTGGTCATTGTTATTGGATATACGCTGTTTGTGACGTCACAATATGGTGTCATATTCACGTTTGTAAATAAATGTTTTGGCGAAGTTTGTTGACACAACATGCATATTAAGGGCCGCTGGAGCAGCGGTAGGGCAGGGGGAGCAGTAAAAGAGTTGAAGGTAATGGAAACTTAAAAAGAAACAAAAAGATCGTTACCAAATTGGTTTGTTTCCGTTCATCAACAGTGTTGACCGCAAAAATAAATAACCGAAATTATACAAACTCGTTCTGAATTTTCCGGGTGCCCAAATAGCTGCATAAATTTGTTTCAAGTCGATCTTTATAAACCATGAAATTACCTATGATATTGTTTTGAAAAGTCACCTCCGCCACCGCTGCCCCCCTTTTGATAGTGCAGAGGGGCAATGGCCCCACCATGCCTCCATTCTCCGGCGTTCCTGTGCATATTGTTCTACACACGCTCTCTTTGCTCGTTGTTGCAGGCTACAATGTGTCACTGTAATGAACATAATATAGGAGCGGTCTTCTAAGTCAGAGCAGTTCATAATTGCAAAATATCTGCCAACGCGATAAATCAAGAGAGTAGAACACACGCAGTGCTACGTCAGCGCAGTTCACAACTGCAAAAATACAAGGCTGCGTGAATGTCTCGTCGGATAGGAGTCCATCAGAAGGAATGCTGTGGGAATGGCAGACACCCAGGTTGATAGTTTGAAGCTTTTAAACGACCCAAGAATTGAGAATTCTCATAAAATACGCAAGAAAATTTTCGTTTTTTATTGTGTGGCTGTTATATGTACAATTACTACGGGGAAAGAACAGATACGGGCAGGGGTGTAGTGCTAAAAAAGAAGTGTGGGAACGCCGTTCCCTCACACGCAAAAAGCTCCTTTAGTTCTCCCAATCCACTCAAGCAAGCTGTAATCTACACCCAAATAGGGCTCTCAAAATGCGATTCAAAAAATCTCTAAAACAGTACCAAAAAATCCCAAAATCTGTAGTGGTCCAGCATAAAATCGAAGTGCCATGATAAATGTTAAAAATAGAACCAAATATGATTTGAAAAATAAACTAAAATAGTGCATTTCGAACATTTTCATACTTTTCCGAAAATCCATAAAAAAAGGTCAAAAGTTCCAATCCAGGGACAAAATCCCTGAAAGTAAGAGCACTGTCCGCAAAGGCTTGAAAACTTCGAGACTAATTACTCCTCTGAAACGAAGATAGCAGAGTTGCGATAAATGCACACAATCAAACGAAGCGGGCAGTACGCAAATACCACTGTTGATGTCACAAAACAGTAATTGCACAACCATGCTGGGTGTTATACACGAGATAACTTGTCATTTATTGATTTATTCTGCTCCAGGCGCTACACGTAGGAATTGAAAGGAAAAATCTAACTCTTCAAGCAAGGGCGTACGCAAGGGGGGTTTGGGGTTGGGGTTAATAACCCCCCTTGAGCTTGATATTTTACAAAGACTTTGTTACCTGCGCAAAGAAGTTTAAGTGTTTTCCCATACTTTTTGCTTGTTAATTTGTCGACTTAATGCAAATACCACGAAAAAAATTTGAATGCACATTTCAAGGAACATTGTAAATGGGCCAGAATGTAATAATTAGATTTTGGTGGGAATCTGGCAGTGGCGTAGCTAGAGTGTGGGCGTCCCGGGGCGGCCCTTGAGTTTGGCGCACCCGAAGCCCAGAAAAATACATATTGCACAGTGACTGGCTCTTAAAGCTTTGTATATGTATTAACTAGTTTGTGCACCATTATAATATTACAGTACTTTCACATGCTCAAACATGGTATGCTTTAAATACACATCGAAAAGCTCAAACGTTGTAACAGTTAAACAAAAAGTAAAAATGACATTACATATAGGGAAAATAGTAAAAAAAGTGTAAAAATTAGGACCATCTTTATTTCTGAAATGAAAGCTACAATTTTTGCACAGTAACTTTTCTTGCCTTTTTGTTGGCAAATTCTTCAATGGCCATGTACAATCAGTGTGGCAAGACTTCTCAACCGCAAGGTGCTCATACTAGAGCCTAAGTAATTCTTGATCAGTTTTAGTTTCGAAAAACTCTTCTAGCAGGTAGCAACACTAACAGCAATTGTGAGAAAAATTCCGCAGCATTATTACTATATTTGGAACAGTGTTCTCAAGGTTATACTTTTGAATAAACTGCAAAAGTTCAAGGGGGTCTTCTTTCGCTGCTGTGAACTGTTCATCTGCAATATCGTATGACTGTGATGCAACAATAACGTTCTTCTTAATTGCACAACAATGAGCAACAATCGACGCAACAACCATCAATATTTCTTTTTCGGCTATTAACTGCACTCAACCTCCTGTGCCAGGGTTACCAAATTGGCCATTTCATGACCAATTTTGAAAAATTTGGCCATTTTTGAAGTGCGCTGGCCATGAAGAAACACTCTTGGCCATTGTGTAAAATTTGGCAATTTTTTCGGTTTGTCACTGTGAGACTAAATTTTCATTAAATAGTTTGTCTTTTTGTATTTTTTGGACAGTCTTCATGTTACTGTTACAGTAACACCATGGTACTTCAACCTTGTAGTAATGCTTTGAAGGGTGTAGTAGTGATTTAGCCCTTGTAGTCAGTAGATTTTGTAAAGGTGATCCACTCAGTGATAATCTTTTTGTTACCATTGGTAGCTGCTGTACTTGTACTGTATCACTCAGTTGTGTGAATGATAATGTTGTAGTAGAAGTACAGTATTTCACATTGTTGGCAGGATTTTTTTCATTATTTTTACAGTAACACTCTGCAATACTTCAACCTTGTACTGTTTGAAGTGTGTAGTAATTATTTTGCCCTTGCAATCTGTAGATATTGTACAAGTGTTTCAGTCGGACCTGCCATGAGTCAGTGTTTGCGCTCAGGTGTTCCTCCCCTTTCGTTCATATATGTGAACTCAACGATGGTTTTGAGCACGTGATGAAATGATTGCATTTCATGACTTTAATCTTTTGTTCATATATTTGGAGCATAAGATCAAGGGAATTGCAGCATTGCCATTGAATTGAAATTTAATTTCAAACTGTTTAACCCAGAAACGGGTCAGAATTCATTCAAGCATGTATCTAAAATAGGGTTTAATATATGGTTCTAAGTTTTATTAAGGTAAATAAAAACAAGTTGTAACACGTAGTTTCAAGTTCATGGCAGAAATTGCTGTTTAGTGTTGAAACTTGCTTCTTTGGCAGAACCAAATTTTTTCGGCAAAAAATATACTGTCTTCCGAAAAATTTGAGAACCCCATGAAAATAGAAATTAACATTGCTAAAACATTTTGTAATTTTGGCCATAACGTTTTCAAAAAACAGCCATTTTGGCCATTTTTTATCAGGATTTTGGCCATAAGCTGCGGAAAATATCTTGCAACCCTGTCCTGTGCAACTAACTGGCCTACTTGGAATCTGAATGCAGCACGGTGATCTAAAAGTTTTCATGACGCATCAACATAATGAAGCAAGAAAGCATTTTCCCTAAAAAAACGGGGAGCCCTCATGGAAGCCTTAGAACACACGTAACCCCACTACATGTTTTGCGGAACACTAGGGTACCACGGAACCCCTGTTGAAGAATACTGAGCTAGATGATATTTCTCCACACACATGGAAATCCATTTTGATGAGCACAAATCCAACTACACATTTATTAGATTTACACAGAAATGTTTTTTAGATCCAACAATGCGCTTTTACTCGCAGGTACAATACTTAAGAGCACTTACAAAAGCTTAGAGCTCACCACACCCACACGTTTGCCCACAGTCATCCACCATACTCCTACTAATTCTATAACGTCATATAAGGACTACGATCAAACGTCAATAACTACCCAACACTGGATCAATCAACCGTGTAGTGAATCAGTAAAATTTGACATCAAGTGAGTTGATAAGCATGTTGAGAACCGTGTTGCAGCTTCATGTAAAAAAACGCGTATTGATACAACATCCCTGATTCACGGTTGTTTATTGTTTGGCTAAGATAACAATTACTTAAATACACATGCCATAGTTTAAATTACTCAAAATCAAAAACGTCCTTCAACTGCGGATAGTGTCCCGACATTGAAACCACTTTTATTTCAATACAGACTTTGAAGTTTTATAGCTTACATCGTAGCCCATAGTGCCGCCCCCATAAAAGTGCCGCCAGGGGCGGACCGCCCCACCCCACCCCCCGTAGCTACGCCACTGGGAAATAGTCGTTACCAGCATGAAGCACTAAAAAGCACTATGCATCAGTATGTAGCAGTATTTAGTAGTACATAGCAGTATGCAGCAGTACACAGAAATATGTATCAATGTGCAACAGTATAAGCCACTTTGTGGCACTACCTATTAACGATATGAATAGACCTCATTTTCAACTAAAATTAGAGCTCTCAATTGTGTTTCCGATTCAGTAGCAGTCAAGCATTCTTGGTTTTAAGCTTTTCTTGAAAAACTGATGCTTACCCGGCGTCAAGGAATCTTTCGACGCAGTGTGCAGCAGTCAAAACCACATCAGGTTTGATTAGAACGCCACCACAGAAAAAGACATAGGTATTTTCTTTCCTCTGGAATAAAGCAGCCGACCAAGGAAATTCTGATGTTTTAGCTTTTGTTCCATCTTCAAATTTTCAAAAACACACTTTGTCAAGTTGTTGAAAAGTGTCAAAGAACATGAAGTATTACCTTACTACACAAGCAGGCTTTTAATGGAAAGAAAGAGTACTTTTCTGGCGATTAACTTTTACAGTGCGTCGGGAACAACACAACGGAAACAACGCTCGAAATGCTGCGCATTAGTCGGAAACAAAATCTTTACTGAAATTGTATAAAAATTCTTACAAGATTTTAAGACCACTATCCCAACCAGTGGTGATCTGTGA
>Ga0210059_1009733_pt1 | contig 14953 bp, 11 predicted proteins | sample Ectturendosymbi2_FD_188042 | JGI IMG/M metagenome (GOLD analysis project Ga0210059, IMG submission 188042) | Ecteinascidia turbinata endosymbiont from Florida, USA - Sample 2 (SPAdes) (version 2) | ecosystem: Host-associated > Tunicates > Ascidians > Unclassified | place: Key West, Florida...
CGATCCGCAGCCACTGAGTGAATTGCCGTAGCGCTCCTTGGGCAAGAGCGTTCACCTCAACCGCCCCGGCAAGAAGCACATTTCAGGCTTCGGCCTGCCACCAAATGCCGTCACCAAAAATAAAAAAAAAGAATAAAGTTCAAACAAACCAGCACCCTCCTGAAAAACGACGGAGTTCCTACAAGTTTCATAGCATTGCGGTATATTTAAACGACGTGACTGTAGCTCAGGTCCCCACTTTTTGACTCTCTTCCCCCATTCAAAAATCGTGGCTGAGGTAATGATTGTTCAACACTGTAAAAGTGTGTAAAAATGCCGAATGATGCTATCTGTGTGAAGAGGAAAGCCTTCAAAGCTATAGCTTCAAACAAAACCAAAGCTTTTCTCCATTTACAATTCGTAGAAGCGCGCAGATCTGCATTTAGAGCGGTGCGTTGCGGAAGTTTGTAGGCAGTCATGCATGGGAGAAGTCAAACAAAATCTCGATTCCCTAATCACTGGTGTGGAGGTCACCAAAGCGGTCTGGTAGATCATCTGGGCGTCTCAGAATAAAAAACCCTTACAATACAAAATACAAATAAAGAAGCGTGTTTTGTAGAAATTAACAGAATGTTTTTGAAGGGTGGCGAGAGGTCTATAAAGATCTCTTGAATGGGACACTGTTACGAATGTTACGCTATCATACACACAAGAGTATGCATATGCTGACGACCTAGCAATCTGGAGACTGGCAGGTAGTGGAAGGGGTGCTGAGCAAGGACATGGCAACCGCAGGTGAATTCCTCCAGACCTGGAAGCTAAAGCTCAGCACTACAAAAACGGTGTCGGCAGCCTTCCATCTTAATAACAAGGAAGCTAAACGTGAGCTAAAAGTCAACTACAACAACAAAATCCTGCCCTTCTGCTCCGAATACCTCGGAGTAACTTTGGACAGGTCGCTCACGTATCGCCGACACCTTGAGGCGGCTTGCTGGCTCCGGCTATGGTGTTGGAAAACGAGTTGCGAACAGCCACCTTAGCCTGGTACATTGAATCAACCGCAGAGTACTGCGCTCCTGTCTGGTGTCGCAGTGCTCACACCCGCCTCGCTGACCCTGCCATCAACGACACCTTGCGGATTGTGTCTAGATGCCTGCGTCCTACTCCAGCGGTCAACCTTCCTATCCTTGCAGGCATCAAACCTAATGATTATTCCTATGTCTAGATTTAATCCGTCCGTTATCTTGGTGTTTTCACGTTGGATGATTTGCCTTGCACATTCTTCTAGTCCGAACTCCATACAGATATCTCTTGTCAAGATTCGAACTTTCTCAATCAAGGCTGTCAGGTCTTTTTCGTTCTTGGCGTACAGTTTCAGATCATCCATGTAGAGTAGATGATTAACTTTGTGGCCTGTTTTTAGTGTGTATCCTTGTTTGGCATCTCTGAGGATGTAGCTTAGTGGGTTGGTGGCTACAAAGAAGAGCAGTGGTGACAGTGCATCTCCTTGGACTATTCCCCGTTTGATCTTGATATTGCCAAGATGCTTGTCGCCTGATGTCAGGACGGTGTTCCAGCTTCCCATTGATTGCTGAACAAGGTTGATGATCTTGTGATCAATCTTGTGAAGCTCTGTGCTTTGGATTATCCAGGAATGTGGCACTGTGTCATATGCTTCCTTGTAGTCTATCCATCCCATAGCCGGATTGGTTTTTCTTCTTTTTGAGTCTGCAGTTAGCACCTTGCCGATCAGTAACTGGTCTTTTGTACCTCGGCACCCAGGTTGACTTCCATTCTGTTCGTATGCTAGGATGTCATGTTGGTTCAGGTGCTGGGTGATCCGATCGGCCAGGATTCCTAAGAGAAGCTTCGAGGTTGTTGGAAGGCATGTGATTGGTCGGTAGTTTGACGGTTTGTTTCCTTGAGTTTGGTCCTTTTGTATGAGCACTGTCCTTTCGGTTGTAAGCCATGATGGCATGCAGCTGGGATCATTCAGGATACTTCGGAGTTGTTGTGTCCAGTCTTTCATGTAGGCTGGTGAGATGTTTGAGGCAGTATCCTGGAACCTGGTCAGGTCCAGAAGATTTCCAGTTTGCCATTTTCTTGTATTTGTTCTTGATGACTTCCTTGGTGATTCTCTGTGCTTGCTGGGTTGGAACGTCGAAGTATTCCTTCTGTTATTGTTACAGTATTAATAATTTGTACTCCCACGCGTTTCATCTTACTGCGATTTGTCGTGGTTTGTTGGCAACCGTCAATATCAGCAGAAAAAGATGAAAAGATCGGTGCATGTTGGCCCAGAGCGGCCAAAACTTTTCAAAACGAAAAGACGTTATTTTTTATAAAACTAAAAGTCAGGTAAATTTGAAGCAAACTACAAAGATGTCGGTATTTAAAAGAGTTCATCTAAACCAGGGAAGGGGAACCTGCGGCCAGCGGGCGATATGCGGCCCGCTTGACTCTTTAATATGGCCCGGGTCATGATTTTATTTACCCACATTTTCTTGGATTTGCCTATTATACTAAAAAGACTTGTGTATTTTATTGTAATTTCATTGTGAGACATGAATTTGCATCAATTCGTCATAAGATATGATATAAGATAAACTTTAGAATTTTTTGCGACCTTCCATGATATTCCAGAGTTTATGTGGCCCGCGATAGTAAATAGGTTCCACACTCCTGAATTCTAAACAATCGAATTTCCCCAAAAACAGATGAAAGAACTTCATATTTCAGACTCAAAAGTTCAGAAACACAGAAGTGTCGAATGCGTAAAACGTGTTTTCCTTTGGTGTTTGCTTCTCCCAAACAAAATTGTAACAATGGATCTTTGACATAGGACCCCATTCATAGAGATGTACTAGGGCATCGAACCCACAGGTATTTGAGGTCGCAACAACATTATCTGTCACGCACAAATGGTAAACAAACTGAAACACCATGTTCCTATAAGTTTGTGGAACCAGTGATGATCTTGGTTTAGGGCCTGCAGTGAGTTAATCCTGTCTCGTATTCCGGTGCTGCAGTTTTTACTACATGTATCGATGCAACGTTGACGACATTGCTAGCTGCTGTGAGAGAAAGTGATGCAGACGATCGTGTTTACTGAATTGAGATATTACATTTTTGACAACCGTGCATTTGCATCCTTTAAAACAACTACTCTTTGGCAAAAAAAGATAGCAAGCCATGATACCGCATTTAACCTCAGCGTGATATGCCAAAAACATAATCAAGAATATCTTGTTAAGAAAACTTAAAAAAACACTTACGCATCTTCATTCCTCGAATTCGTATAAAATTCTTTTTGACTGTAAAAGAAAGTAACTTTTAGAATCAAAACAACACCTAAAAGTATTTTGTATAACGAAATACCTTCAGTGAATCTGTTGTCCAATTTCTAATAAAACAAATATGAGATAAGTACTGTACACTACAGTACTAAGGTGTTTCAAGGCAGAATAAAGCGAACGGAAAGTTTGATTTTATCCGACGCAACAAATTCAAATTCAGTTACCACCTTACACCTGCCGATGATAGCAGCAGAAATCGTAGACGCAGGGGCGGAACCTGGAGGCGATTTGGACGATCGACCCCTTAGACTTACAAAAGTGACTTTATTCACCATGATTTTTCACAATTCGGAAAACAGCATTCGCGATATAAGGCCATTTGTCGTCCATTGCTGTGTCACGGCAGTGTTGTGACGTATACTTCATCCCTCTTACAGTAGCGAATCCGCTATGAGACTTGCCTACCCAATATTACTGAAATCGCCCCCCTAACCTTTCTGCCTGGATCCGCCCCTGCCCAGACGGAGTTTCTTTGCTTATTTCGACGGCAACAAGTGCACGTGCATATTCAAGCCACACGTCACTGGTAAACAGAAATTTCCAGAAAAAATTATCATCTTCAACGATTCTTGTGAGTTCAGAAACTGCGCAGATGTTGCAAAAATATTTCTAATATTTTTATGAAGTATTTTTCTAGCATTCAAAACCAAGACCTTAACTATTCAAAATGATGTCAAAATAAAATCGAAGCTGGATGAAGTAGTTTTTAAAGTTTCTGTTTATCTGAATGAAAAGCATGCCATAAGGGAAATTTAGAAATCGCAGCTATGTGGTTGAAATAAATTAAATAATTCTATTGATGGCACGGGGAGTTTCAATCAAAGTCAGACACAAGGCTGACAGTAATTAATGAAAATACTCCACTCATGACTTTACACGTCAGTGAGTATCGCTTTCTCGTTCTTCCGCAAAATTGTACGGAAGCTGCTTGGTTTGTCTTTATTCAAACAAATGCACCTTTCTTTAACAGTTCATGCGGCACGAAAAAAAGAAAAAAAACTGATCACTACAACGGAATGTCCGAAATCAACTACTTGCAATGCCGCAAAATCAACACGCCATACTTTCATGTGATGAGTAAAAAACACAAAAAACCATTGCCTCACTTCCGAGATCAAGTCTAAACACTAAACGTAATCACCGACTGCTATGAAGGTTAGAATTGAGCAATTTACAAAACAAACTACCAAGCTCTCATTATTCTGCCAGGAACATTACTTTGCTATACACTACTTTTCAGAAATATTCAAAAAGTACCAAAGTCGAACTCACCACAGAAAAATTATCCAGAAGTGGATAAATTTTGTAAACCTTAAAATATCAGTTCTTAAATTTTTTATATTTTTCGAATAAAAGTATTGCTTCGCTTGCAATTGTGGCAGTTTCAGGATAAATTCGATTTTGATGAATTTTGGAAGTTGCGGTTTGAGCGACCGCCTCTGGTCACATGTTTGCTTGATGCAGGTGTTGAATAAAAACAAAGGAATACTGGTAACTTTTTGCAGCTTTGAAAAAAACCCATAAGTTGAGGAAAATAGAAAGAAAGAGTTTTTTGAAAGAAATTGGCAAAAATCGACCAATAATGGCTGAATTTAGTGGCCTTTCCAAACGATACGAGCAACATGTTACTCACAAACAGGTTTAACGATTTCTTGCCTTGCAGTTCGAAATACAAACGCCTTATGGTTTATACGTGTTTGTTGAAAACTTGATTTTATCTGTGGAAGGCAGTTGATACACAATAAAAAGAAGCAAGGTCACTTGCCAAAGATGTAGACTTTTTCAAATTAAATAACAAAAGTGCCGCAAACATCGCCCGGGATTACCGCGATCACCTGCCAAGTCAAATTAATAATGCCTAAAAAACTCGATGAAAGTTTTGCGAAGGCGCTGCCAGCTGTTAATTTACCTGACAGCTTCTGACGTCGTGACAAGATGCAGGGAAAAGTTATGACGGTCTAGTCTCGTCAAACTAATCTAACCTGGAAAGTTGTGACAAAGCGCAGGCTTGCTTTTCGCTTGAATATGACCAATTTCCAAACCGTTTACTGATGAGTGGACAGGCGTATGCCGTTCCAAACGAAGCAAGTAGGTATAGTGCTTCAGTCAATCATTTTGAAAGGATGCGTACTTGTTGACTTGTCTCAAAACGAGATGCTAATTGTAACTAACTTCGGAAAAGCACAAATCTTGATTAGTAAGATTAATATTTGAACATACAGATCATTACTTGTTCTTATCCTACTTTTTTGACAGCAAACTGCCATGAAGATACTGTATGTAGGAAACTATGACCTGGTCGTTTTGTCCAACGCAAGCGGGATTTAGGCAAGAACGCAATGGTGATCATGTTATAGGCTATATAGCTTGAATCATGATGGTTCCCACATTGGAGGAACACTCTTTGCATCGTAATGAGAAAATGAAAGGTTTTCGTGTTAGAAAAGTGCTTCTCCGTTTTTTTTCCAAAGTTGCGGTTTTGCAATTTAAGTTGTCGTGCTTACGAATAGTTAATTTCTTGGGACTTCTTTCTATCCAGGCTTTGCACCTTGTTTTAATTAACATGATGATCTTTTTTATTCTTAAGCAAGAGTCGCCAATTTAATAAAAACAATTGAACGAAATTTTTCTGGTGTGAAACGCGGTGATATCATCATGTGTTTCACACCAGAAAAATTTTACCACAACATATTTGTAGAAATGAGCAAACACAAAAAACAGAAGTTCAACAAACTTAAATATAACCGAAGTTAGGTTATAAACTATCATGTCAGCTCGTTTGCTAATGGGTCGTAGCTTAATTTCCGTTTATCTCAGCAATTAAAATTTGTGTATTGTTGCAATATAAAAATGTGTGGTGAAAATAAAATAACAAATTTTAAACTCTTATGGTTTTATCACCTCGCTGCCATCAATTATATTTACTTTCTTTTAAAAGAAAACGAAAAAACACAAAGTTTCATCCCGAGAAAAGATTGAAAATCCGAAAACTCTGTCATGTTGCGCCAGATTGCTTGAATGCTCTCCATTTAAACTTTTTGAAGCAATTTTTTTGTACTAGCAACGTATCTAAGCAATTTCACCGGGTCCCGCTGGGTGCAAGTTTATTTGTAAATAAATCTTAGCATTCATCAAACACCATTTTTGTTTTCCGACTGATAAAATGACACGGAACACAAACCTGTTAAGGGGATGCATGTCCCCGCAAACTCCATATACACACCACCGCATGTTATATTTATTTGGTTCTTTTTCAAACGAGAACCACAATTCTTTCAAACATGAACACGAGCGAAGTTTTCAGCAGCTGTTTTCACAAAGTTTCGTTTTGTGTTATAGATGTGTTTGACGCTGCGCACCTGTGGCTTTATCCAGCTATTTGAGCGAATTGAAAATGGCGAAGCAATTTGTACAATCTTGGTTTTATAAAGAATGTTTGTGAAGCCAGAGTTCGCACAGAAGTACTTTGCCATACAGGAGTACCACTTACTGAACCACTCGCTTCATTGCGGAAATCTTAACAGCTGCATCACGGACACACAAGTATCTTAAGCTATATTTTCTTCAAAAGGAATTAATACCTGACGAACCTTCACCAGCACACTCACATTGACCGGTTTATTTAGCTGTGTCTTTTACGTCTTTCACACATCGCCGAAACCACTTCACCGTTTGTGCTGTTGATGAAAGGCAAATTGCCATCGTTTAGTTTACTGTCGTGGAAAACTACGGGCTGTTGGAACTGTAGCCAAGAAATGCTCGAATCGAGTCAAAGACTTGAAAAAGTCTCTGACACTTGAAACTTTATGCGAAAAAGTGGCACCTACGTTTCACGGCAAAACCAGTGAACGTGGTTTCCCAAATTTATTCTGTTTGAGCACCCTCAGGAACGTTTAAGATTCTATTGCACAGACGACTTTTTGCAGCATTCGTTTTCAAGGCTAATGAAAATAAGTGTTACGTCTGATAGCAACCTGGACTCATAAAATTTAGTAAATATGTTCAGTGGCGTAGGAACTGGGGATGGAAGCGCACCCCCAAAATTTTGATCTGTCGAAAATTGGGGGAAAATCCCTGAAAACTCGTGCACAGAAATTTCGACACTTTTGTTTCCTATTGAGTGATCTCATCAATGAGTCTGAATAAAAATTATGTGACTTTTTCTCCAAAAAAAATTTATTTTCACCTCCAAAAAAAAGAAAGTCTTCATGTTTTAAGAGTTCGTGAGAGTTGATAATGAGTAACCAAGAAACAGAAAACTTGTAGGGGAAAAGTTTGCCGCACAAAAACTTTTCGGGCAAGTTTGGGGAAATTCGGGCAAAATATCTTTCGCACCCCCAAAACTTTACTTGCTCCTACACCTATGAACCTGTTGCACTTTCGCTCACTGGAAACACTACTTTTCATTCCATTTTTTCACAGAGCAACCGAGTTTACAATAGTACTACGAGAAAAAGATAAAAGCGCCTGGCTTCCCGTCATGAATGCTGGCATCTTCAAAATATTGTTTTTAAGTATCGAATAATTATAATATTTACCTGCACCAAGACAAGAACTACGCTTTGCGGATTAGATTTCAACATTTAATTTTAAATTAATACATTCATATTTCAAAGACTTTTCACGAGTGTCTCCGGCACTCAAGAACAAGGTCTGGTGATACTTTCAAATCCTGAAGTCATGTGCTGTTTCCTTCATTTTTCGCACTAAAGTTACATTTTTCTCTTCCAAAAACGATGAGACCTGGGCATGTGTACCATTAACCCCTCGTGAAACCCAGGCGTCTCCTATTCCCTTTGAGCTCTGTTCCACAAACAACAAACCTGGAATGAAACCCAGCAAAGAACAGAACGAGAAAAAGTCTGAAAAAATGCATTTGCAAGCGAACACCGAGCTATTGCGTTGGGAACTCTTACAGCTTGTATATCTCGAGGCCAACAAATGGCTTTCTATTATTGACTGTCTAGGGTTTAGTAGCACCGGATTCCGATTCTGTATTCGCTACTAAAAATTTCGAATACTTCTACCCACTGACAAAATTAGCACAAGATGGCGCCATTCTCTGCTGACGTCGAGGTGAGCTTGGTACGTTGATTTCGTGCACTGTTAGATTGTTTCACATGAAATGGCGGCAACTTGAATTGTGTACCAATTTATCCTAATAGTTTTATCCTAATAATGCCAAAGCGGCAGAAAGCACCTGACACGCTTAAAACCACCGACCCCGGTTATGTTGATATCACTCAGAAAAACGTCGCAAAGTCTCACGTCACATAGTTTAATTAGTTGATTGCTATTCAAACGTATTTCATGCAAATACGCATTTCACGCGGAGGTAGTAGCAACAACGAGCACTAGACGCCAAGTGCCACAAGTCTAAGATACTTCAAATACAAATGATGCAAAATGCCGAAAGTGTAAACGGAAGGATGAGACAGATGCTCACACAGTAAATCCAGGCCCCAAGATGACGGGCAGCCTAAAAAGAACAAGTACTAACACGAAGCTGCAACAATCCATTATAGCAGGGTGGCCAACTTGTCTTCGACTGGGATCGTCTAGAAAATTTCTTGATAACTCGCGATCGACCAGTCGGTAATAAAGTCACAAGTACAAAATGTCATAAAATGCAACTTTTTCATTTTGATGTACTTTCTGAAATATTGATTGAAAAATGTTCTTTTTAGGTATCTTGTCAATCCAATGCAAAATCAGGCGCGATCGACCAACTGAGACTAAACGTCGACCGGTGGGCGATCGCGATTGACATGCTGGGCACTCCTGCATTATAGTGCATGTCAGCACTACAGGATCAATGGGATAGCACACAATTCATTCCACAAACAAATTATAGTAATAGAAAACATATCTAAATACTGTACACTGGAACTTCAAAGTAGCTATTGGCAGATATTCAAGCTCGAGGTCTAGACCAGGGGTTCCCAACCTGGGCTACATTTGCCTATCTGAAGGGGTACATTTAAGGTTAGCAATACAAGGAAAAAATATATTTATATAGTACTTATTTCCAACTAGTCTAAACTATAAAACTTACATTAAAACTTCAGGGAAATTTTGTTCAGCATTTTTGTCATAAGAAATTTTAGGGGTACATGCTCATCTTTCGAATTGCTGAAGGGTACATGGTCAGAGAAAGGTTGGGAATCCCTGGTCTAGACTTAGTGGTGATAGCCAAAAACATTGAGGCATTGATCGTAGAACCATGTGAACCACAACTAATGGAGAAGAAAAGAAAAAGAACAGAAAAATTCCAACACTTGCTGTCAGACATACAGAGAACGTGGAACAGCAAAGTCAGGTCAGTTCCTTTCGTGACAGGAGCTCTAGGAGCAATCCGCAACAACCTAAAGAAACACCTCGAAATCCCCGGAAAAAGCAAAATACACCAAACAACAAAGACCTCTGTGCTTTGCATTCCCCGTATCCTTCAAAAGGTGCTTCAGATTGCACAGTAGGACTTCGAGTTCAGTGGGAATACCTACCTCAATAGAAAGCTGGGTGAGTAACAGGAAATTTAAGGATCATTGTCAAATACCGTAACAAATGTTTCATACGTTTGCAAGCTGCAGCAAGTTTAACTGTTAGTACGCTGCAAAGAGCAAAGACTTTTCACTCTTTGTTTTTTAAGAAAATGTCGTTTCAGTGCATGCTCTCTTCTACATTCTTTGTGCATGCAGTTTTGCACTGTAGATTTTTTACAGCGGCTCGAAGTTTCCGTCATACTAAATCCAGTTGAAGATTCATTAATTTTGTGAAAAGAGTTCGGTGTTTTCAAAAAATATGTCAAACATGGTATAAAAATACCTAAAGTATCGTTCACGCTTGTCAACATTTTTGCAAGCATGCAAACAGCACACTAGGAGGGTTTAAACCCCCGTATACACTTTTCCGAATAGTAAAAGCTCTTAGAAACTAGATACTACCAAACTATATATCGTTTGCTTTGTATAGCAAAACCTATATAGACTATATATCGGCACAATAATTTATGAACACGCTGGCGGCAGACACTGACTATTCCAAATCCCGATTGCATGTAAAAGAATTGATCATTTTTGAAGATTTTCAATGCAGTCCTTTAAGTCCCGCGAAGGCCACTATATCTGCCCGTGAAGGTATATGATCGGCCATAACTCCTGAACGGGTTTGGGTTAGACAGTGAAAACATCCCTGGATGCGGAAGACAGCAAGAAATCCAATGAACTTGACACAAATATACCTTTATATTTGACATTTTTGAGAAAAATCTATATTTGTGCATTTGCCGTACTGATTTTATGGCAATTTTCCAAGAAAATCAAAAAACTCGTTCACCGCATCCCATTTAGATTTTTGATCCGGTTTTTGCGCTTCGCCACCTCTGAAGAACCCAATAAAACAATATTCTCAAAAAAGTGAGTCCGGCATGTTTTGGGGGAGAATTAGGGGGTAAAGAAGTGTGGGTTGGGTGGATTGACTTTCAGATGACGTTCTGGGGTCCTGAGAAAAAGTACAGGAGGTAATTACTTGACGTTTAAAATGATCTAAAAGCTATTCTGAATCTTTAGAAACTTTGATTATCCTGCAGCCTAAAGGGTTGGGGAGTTATGCCCTAAAATAGACCAAACATTTGGCTCAGCATCAACTGGATATTTTGATTTTCCTCAAGACTATAAAATTTTCGTGTCAATATCTTGGCTTGAAATTTGGTGGGATGTCGTAAGACACCCAAATAGAACTGTTCTGCAACTTTGGTGGTGTTCGTGGGTGTTGACTGGCAGAAAAGTGGCTTGAACCGCAAAAAAACTCCCGAAATCCTTGGTTTTCCCAGTTGAACCCTCAACAAAAAAATTCAACTTTTTTGATCATCATTGCAGAGGTACGATCTTTACGACATTTTTATGTAGAAAGTTCATTTCCAACATGTTTGGTTTGAGATCTATGGCTGTTTGAATGGACGCAACTGCTTTTCTTAGCCTAGGGGAAAACTGTTTTTTCCCTTAAAACGATGTCACAATTACGTCACAGGTGCGCGCAACCTACCTCAAAAGATGCGGTGTTGTCTCCCAGATCGATGATGCCTTCACTGACTCTCCAGCTCAGGGGTCGGCAACCTTTCCCTAGTCGCGGGCCAAAAACGTACTCTGCAAGGTATGGCAGGCCGTACTACTTTTCCACCAATTCCGTTCATTGTGCTGTTTATGATGTTGTTAAAACTTGGGAATTTATGTAATTATAATAAGGTTCACTCCTGATTTTCAATTTGTAAGCAATTTGTATAGGGTCTGCGGGCCGCATGATTTTGCTTGGCAGGCCGGATCCGGCCCGCGGGTCGTAGGTTGCCGACCCCTGCTTTAGTTCAATCCGTTCAGACGTTAAGGCCGATAATATCTTTTGGACCACTAAGTGGCTTTCGCGGGTTAACAGGTGCGCTTGTCCTCAAAACATGTAAGAAACCATGATACGATTCTAATTATTGCAGACCTGCAATTCAAACTTGACAGCTTTTTGTCGTACGCTTTCAGAGGGTAGGAAAGTGTTATGTGAAAGCGTATAATTTGTTACTTCGTGATATAGGCGTAGCCAGGGGGGCCAAAGGGTGCCGTGACACACCAAAATTTCTAGCATACCTTGTAGTTTTGTGCTTCGAGAGGCGGTGGCTCAAACTAAATACAGTTGCTCGCTTAAAGTCAAAATATTTGGCCCAGGGGCGCAACCAGGTCTTCATTTCGGGGGGGCAATTTTAATTGAAATTTCATTCGATGACGTCATCGTGGTTATTCAACCGTGGTACAACTTTTTCGCAAACGGTCACAGACAGTAACAATGTATTTTTGTCCGCAGACACGAAGTCCACGCACACATTGTGCACACCATACAAACACACACATTGTGCACAATGCTGGTCAATAAAAACAGACTAAAAGAACGTTTTATTTTTCTGACTTGCGAAGTTTCTGACTTCACGCCATATGCGCATGCACAGAGCAACATTCAACATATCAAATACGCTGAGAAAACTGATGATTAGGGCTTAGGATTTGGTGTTTAGTTAAGCGTGTCGGGTTAGTGTTTATGTTACAGTTAGAAAAAGAAAAATAATTGAGGTCTAAGATTAAGTCCAATATTTTTCACTGGTTTTACTTATTCCCGTACTGTAGCTTGTTGTGGGTATCTGACATCTAACCAAGAAGTTTCAATTTACACAACACACATCAAAAAAGTAATCGCCAAACTTTATTCCTTTACTCTGAGAAGCAAAATAACTGACAAACAATAATAGGTCAGAAATTTCGCTTGACACCGGGCTGCAGAAGCGTACTTAACAGAACGTTTTGTAACGGCGTTGGAGGCCGAGCCTCAGGTTTACAGACACGTTCTTAACACTATTTGTTCGCTTGGTGCAACACTACTGCAGAGTACGACGCTAATTCCTAAACTGGTAAAGGCCAGCTAAAGCACGAATGCATTGTGATATGCACACCCTCAAACGAACAAACACTGCAATGTCCGAGCACTCAGTCACAAAGTAAAACGCGGTTATAGTGTTCAAAGAAAAAAGAAGAATATAAACAATCTGACTGCGTCAAAGCAGGCAACCATTCCGTTCTTAGACCTTCTGCATCTCTCGAGAAACAAGTGCATATTTTTTCTTAATAATGCCTCAAATGTAGGAATGTTACATTGAACCTGATGAGTTATGAGTAGTAACACTCGCTCTCCAGGGCAGGTTGTATAGAGCTCTGCATCCAAAATTATAGGCCACACGCAATTTTTGCATGCATGACTTTCTGAAATTCCACCATAATTGTGACGCATACATGGACGTACAAAAGGAACGAAAAAGTACATTTTAACTGCATTTGAACATCGAGAAAAAGAGGCTCGCAACTTGTTTGCTGCACAATATTTTTATCGCAGTTGTCTCTGAATGTCTTTGCCATCTGAGAGCTCAGTATCCAGTACAGCTCCCAGATATTTGTAGTGGTTAACAGACTTTAGATTTTTACAACCCATGTGTCAATAATGGGGTGGCTGTGCTTTTTGCTTTCTCAGCCTTAAACGTCATACAAACAGTTTTGCTGCAATTGAAAATATTTCCATGTGTTTCTGCATTCCATGTGATTCTGCATATATATACTACAGTAGTAAACCTGCTTAATTTTATTCTTGTTTTAGCAAATTCGTTCTAGCCCTATTCTTCCAGCATGTGCTTGAATTTCTATCACAAATGAAGATCCCAAACTTGAAAGATAGCCTACGTCAAGAATGAGGGGATCTTTGAATGCTACCATTTTGGGCAAAACGGGTCAGGTATCTTGTTCCTTTGGCACATAACGGATCAGGTGTGTTTAGGGCAAAACAGCTTTTTCTGGCATCCATGAGTTGTGTGAAAGTTTTCAGAAGCACGTTTAAGGCTATGAGCTTTCAGGACTTGCACTGGTTGCAAAAGTTAGGGTCTTGCAAAGCGTCATTTGGAGCAAAGTGGTGTAGAAGGTAGGTGGGTCCAACACTTGACTAGCACTCATATGACACTTTACTACACCTTTTTCACAAGCCATGGTACTGGGATCAACCCAGAAAGACACTAAAACGTGAAACAGTCCTCAACCTAACTTTAGTTAAAAACTATCAGATTTCGAAGCGAAAATGCAACAACGTTTTTTAAGTAATGTGCTACGTTAATAATGGCGATTCCACTTTGCCCCTAACAAAAATAATCAAAAGGTCATAAAAGAACAAGCGGTTTGACGAGGCACTAACTGTTATGTCAAGATTTCTCTGATCAATTTCAAAGTTTCAGCAATTTGCGCGGCTTAACAGTACCCTAATGTTATAAAGTTTCATGAGGGCAAATTGAGGCCTGACTAACAAAAATAGTACACGAACAAATAGATAAAAAATGCCTTTAAAATACGAACATTTTAAACTATCTTTCAAGTTTTGACACTTCCAGCACATTTGTGGCTAAATGCCAATCATTTACGAAATTTTCGATCAGAGAAACTGTCTCAGGATAAATCTTGTATGGAGATAATTTACCAGTAGGACAAAGAAAAATTCCAATAAGATTTCTTAAAAATGATTAGAACATAAAATTTCCTCTTAATTCTTTGAAAGTTTCTACAAATGCCAAAATTGCTACGCAATGTTTTGAAAATTTTGGGGGGGAAAATGCCCCAAATTCCCCCCCCCCTGGTTACGCGCCTGATTTGGCCCCTCACAAAAATTTTGGGCCGGTTGTTCCACTGCTTCGTGATAATAATGACAATTGCGAACGGAGCCTAAAGCAATGCGTGTTTGATGAGATGCTACGGGTGAATCAAAATGTTTGCCGCTTGCTCGTCCGCAAAAACAGCTCCAGTACCAAAAAACAGTACGCCTAACACGTAAAACATCCAATGGAGAAAGGCGATTTCGTATCATGAAAAGAATATAGTTCCTGAAAGGGTCATTTAAGTAGGTGCGTGCGATAAGTGACGCCACAGGAAATCAGGCGTCGCGACCTTTGCCGTCGTTTCCTAATGGCGGACTCATTCAGCGCTCTTATCTTTTCGGGAGCAGTAACTTTTAGGGTGCGCTTGAACTGTCAAACCTTTGTGTGGACATGAAATCGC
>Ga0210059_1009734_pt1 | contig 14949 bp, 12 predicted proteins | sample Ectturendosymbi2_FD_188042 | JGI IMG/M metagenome (GOLD analysis project Ga0210059, IMG submission 188042) | Ecteinascidia turbinata endosymbiont from Florida, USA - Sample 2 (SPAdes) (version 2) | ecosystem: Host-associated > Tunicates > Ascidians > Unclassified | place: Key West, Florida...
AACAAATTAATTAACTAATTAGCTAATTAGTCAAATATTTTTACTAACTTACATCACAACTTTTGAACCCGAAACCCCAGCAGGTCATCCAAAGTATCAAAAGACTCGGATTGTAGCCTAGTTTCCTGTAAAAACTTAGCGAAATACCACCTAACGGTTGGCGCCCAGGGCCAGACAAAGTGGGCCAAGGTGGCCTAAAAGTCCTCCACCTATGATGTCACTCACAAAAAAGCTGCACCCCCCAAGCAAAAAATTTTTTTTCGAGTGTAATCTACTAGACTGGCCGATCCGTTTGAGCCTTTGAACAGCTCTCTAGTGCAATCGGCGGAGGAGCTGGGGCGTTGGTAAGGCAACCGAAAACTGCTGTTTTTTTTGCGAAAATCGCTGAATCCTAGCGGACGCCAAGGAGTTAAGTCCTCTATTTTTTAATTCAGCAGAAGGGTGGCATCTGGATGCAGAGGTAAACCAAGCAATTGCTAGTCATAATGTTCAGGGACCGAGATTGAGGTTAGTAAACAGCCAGATTATTGGCACACTTTCAAACAAAATAATTGTGGTTTGAGATTAGTTCCTCATACCATGAAACACAATATCTTACAAAGCAGATTTGTGTATGTCTGGTAGTGTATGAACTTTACAGTCCGTACAGTTTTGCTTGCATCTAGTAATGACAAGGTAGTGGATTCTAGAAGATGGCATTCATATGTATATTGTTTCTAACATGGTTTATTATGTTGTCAGAATTTCATAGTTTTGTCATGTTGTTTAGAATTGCCAATAACTTTTCCCTCTTAAGGTTTTTGTCACCAAGTAACTAATCTATATGCATGCTTATGTACTGTACATGAAATCGGTAGTGGAAAATGTATTTTTTCGCAAATTTTTTAATTTCTTGTTATTTAAATTTTTGTTATTTTTCAGACAAAATGCTTGTGTATATATAGGAAAATTGAGTCTTACTTCAGTTGTAAGCCTGGTATGCAATGAACATTGTAACATTGTTTGGAAAATACATGAAGTGAGGGATGCTTGTGCTCACTGCATTTGGAACTTTGTTTTTGATGATAATTCTTCTCATGCTATGCACAAGACGAAAAGAGTAAGCATTTAATTTCATCTTTTGATTCTTGGATCAAATGCTTTTTAATTTAACTTATTTAGTTGTGAGCAGACACAACGTCCATAGTATAAGCTCACACACAGTCAGCATAAAGCAGATCGATAAAAAACAGACAAAACAGTACGTTTTACAAGGCATTGGAGCTGGCATAAGCACGAGTTCAGACACTTTCTACAACTGCGTTGAAAGCAGAACCACAGGTTACAGACACATTCTTAACACTATTGTTAGCTAACATGTAACACTTGTTACAAACACTACTTCGGAGTAGGGCACCAATTCTTAAACTGGTCAAGTCTAGGTAAACTGTGAATGCATTGTGACATGACACGGCATCAATCAAACAGACACCGTAATGTTTGAGCACTCATTGACAAAGTAAAATGCGATTGTAGTGTTCAAAGAATAGGGACGAATACAAACAACCTGACTGCATCAAAGCACGCAACCATAATGAAAATACAAGTACATGTTTCTCAAAAGATGCAGAAAGTCTAACAACACAGTATACATAATCTGGTCCACTGGACCTGGTCCCACCTGGGTAGACCACTTCAAAAGTACCATGCTTTCAAACAGTTTCTGGACCACATAGAGTTTGGATTCCCACTCCAATTCCTAATGTTACTTATACTCAGTAACAACCACATATTTAGACCGTTTCCAACAACAAAATTTAACACAAATGCAAATGTTACGCTGGCAGGAACTTTCTAATGTTAAAATGTAGATTTACATCACCTGAGAACAGTGAGCAAACCTCCAACGTAGATCTACATTGGCCAAGTCACTTTGCACCACCATGACCACCAGTCAGTTGAGCTAGAGAGCTGTTCAAAGCTGTTTGCTGTTTATTTAGATGATTTATCCAATGAACCAAACAACATTAAAGCAGGGTGTTATGTTGGTGTAGTCTTATTAAATCACTTGATGTTTGCTGATGATATGTGTGTGCTTTGTCGAAGTGTACGTTGGTTGCAAAGAATACTAGATGTGTCAGGCTTGCAGAATTGCATGGGAATATTTTCATCTGCAACAAGACTGTTTGTATGATGTTAAGGCAAAGAGGATAAAAAGCACAGGCACCCCATTACTGATACTGGGTGGTCAAAATGTAAAATCTGTTAACTGGTACAAATATCTGGGGATTGTACTGGATACTGAGCTCCTAGTAATGAAACCACCTAGTAATGAAAGTGTTAAGTAAAAGTTTGTTTTCTTTTTTTACTATTGTTACCAACCCATTTGACATGGATCTTGAGTCTATCATAAATAAATATATATAAAAACATGAATTGGAAAATGCACATGGGTTCTGATGCAAGTCCATGTTTATTTGATATGAACAAATTGTTTTCAGCAGGAAATTACCCAAAGTTGCCAGTGTGAGGTACACTCAGAGAAGTTCATCTGATATTGAGAGAGATGGTGGAGAGCAGCCATCTGAGGCATCAAACCATGATCATGAACAAGCCAAAGTGTTCACACACAACAGCAGTGACAAACGACGACCACACTCATCATGTAAGTAGTTTATATAGAGATGGCAAAACTCAGTGCTACACCAGTGTATATTTTTCAGAAACCTCTGTTAAAATTTTCATGGGTATTCTAATGCATATCTTGGAAGGTAAATCTATCATTATTTTTCATTCTGAAATTTAAAGACAAAAGCACTGATTGTGTGGGAGCAACAGAGATTAAAATATTTTTGAATCCATGCCAAAGTATGTTTCTTGTGATAATCGCTAATGTAGTTTTGTGAACTTAGACCTACTTTAGGGTTCATTAGAGGACCTTTCATCAATTTGTAAATCATGTAGAAACCATGTGAATGCAAATTTGTTTTCGAACCAGGTGGAGTTTCTAGTGTGCAACATAGCTTTTTATGTTAGTGTAGCCACAGTCATTTAAAATTTAATTGAAACACCACCTATGTGTTGTTTGGCTCAGTGTCAATACATTTTTATTAGGATAAAAACGAAAAATAAATTGTTAACCTGCTACCTCAGGTCAAAGTCAAAAATTTTCAGATGGTTTGTGGTTAATCTAGTAGTAATCAACTTTACAAGCCTTATGCTGCAAGTGCTTTTCATGAGGAATCACTTCTGTTCTGAAACATGTTTTCATGTATATATGTCTAAAACTTGCCTTTGCACTAATGCAGTACTACACAGGTTTAATGGAAGGTGTTCGTTAACTCCCCTTCGTTCTTTTGCATTTTTTCTTGAAAGTAAATGCTGTCTGTTTCTTCTGAGAGCTTTTCACCTGTTTTCAGTGCTGTGTTCTGTGATGTTTCACAGGGAGGTTTGGATAAAATGGTGAAGTCATTCATGTTCTGTTCAAAATAACTCGTTAAAAAAGGTGACAAGTAGTAGGTTCTTTGTGGTGAACATGGCTGTGAGTTGATTTAAAATCATCAGCACCACTTTAGGTGTTGCTGGTGAGTGTGGTAGATACAACCAGCATTAAGGGAAAAAGTGCACAAATGAAAAAATTATATAATCAAATAAGTGTGCGTTAGCAAATGGAGATAGCAATGGTAAACTGCTGATGATCATTTGGTGACTTGAACCAGTGCATGCCTCTTTTGCTGTACATGCTAATTTCTCGTGTTGCACCCTTAGCTGTGAATCTAAAAAAGTGTGCAATGTTTGTGCAAGTGGTTTGAAACTGAAACTGAAACACGTTTTTCATGCATTGTAATCATGACTTTGCATTAGAACTTTGACACAGGATTAAAATGCTCTATTGCAATGAGGTTAACCAAAAATTTTGCATCATAGCTGCTTTGCTTGATTTGTGGCATGTTAAACCTCTGTCTCATAAATTTGTCATTTTCTACAGAGATTTGTGATAGAAAGAGATGTATGATGGAACTTGAGTTTAGCAATGGATTTAAACACCCTAGATTCTTAGTTCCTTGTCGCTGCTCTTGATTTATGTGTTTTTGCAAGCTAAGCTGATTTATATTACTTTGTTGCTTGCAAAGTTTTTCTCTTACAATTTTTGGTGTGCTCATGTTGTGCTCATAGTTATTCATTTGTTATTTCAGCTCATTTGAGTATTGAGCTCAAATGAAATTCTGCCCATGGCGCAGTTCTCAAACATGAAATAAACTGGTATACTGCAGTATATACGAAGCTGTAGCAAAAGACTAAGGATACTTGGCAAAGCACTTGCAAAATGATATCTACCCTAGAAGCCAGATAGTAGAGCAAATACAGACATGTTGAAACAATATTAACATTTTCCACTAAAACCCAGCATAGAAACAAAGTTTTTTTGTATGAATCTCAAATCCTACTCAAGAATTTCATCAATGAAACGTTGAAACACACACTCCTTGTGGATAAAATACACTTCTTCTTGATAAACTTGATTATGCTAAAAGCAACATTAATTATACATGCGTGTAAATATATATTGTATCAATGCATAGTGCTAGTAAAGATGAATAACAGGCGGATGATTAAAATTAATGGATAAAACTGATGAAAATGGATTAGCCAAAACAAATAGAAATGGTTGAATAACTGTCCTATACCTTTTCTTTACTAAAGTTCCTGTGGAGGGTTAAAGGCATCATTAAATAGGAATGTAGGACAAAAAATAGGCAATTCTTAATTACAAATGTAAAGTTTTGCTGTTTGTTGATTCATGTAGATCAACCTTTTAGCATGACAAGCTATTAATATGGGATTGATTTGAATGCTACAATCTTTGTATTTTTTTACATGTGACTTTTATGGAATTGTACAATAGTTTTCTGAACAGGACCGCAGAAACAGATATATCAGCTTGGACTTTACCAGGCATAACTTGCCAACCAATAGAGCTAGAGAATTGTTCAAACCTTGTAAAAAAGCAGAAAGTATCCTAGCTTCAATTTAAAAACATCCTGGCATTTTTGGTTTAAAATGTTTAGGGGGTGATGTCACGCGTGGGTGAGGTTCGAAGGAGTTTAAGATGACACTATGGGGTCCTGAGAAAAGAGTTAAAGGGGCGATTTCTTCATTTTTTCTTTTAAAACAAACCAGATGGAAAATCCGTGTATTTAGAGCCCTTGATTGCCTTCTAGCACTTGTGGTTGGCAAGGTGTGGCCAGAAAACCATTGTTGATTCATCCCCTAATGATCCATAGGGGATTAGTTAATTAATTTGTGTTTTTTGGCCATATCTTGCCAGTCACTACGAACTAATACAATACTTTTGTGTTGATTCGCATGTGATTATAATTTAGTGAGTGTTGTTAATTGTCTCATGGGGTTGAGATATGCAATAAAACCATTATTTTCTCAACTGCTTCAACTCATGATCAGGTCCATACTGTCTATGAAGAAAGCAGAAACGGGTTGCATCAATGGACATTTGCCATCCATTAAAATAACGAAATGGAAAGCTTGAGCAATGTATTTTGTCACAATTTATGTGAGCTAGTTGTTACTGTTGGATGATGTTCTCTTGATTGTTGCTTTGTCTCCAAAGAAGTTGATCACAAAGCATGGAATGACATAAAAACTGAATGGGATACGAACGTAACAAGACCTTTATGGTTTGCAGCTCAAACAAGTCGTGAGTTGCCTCAGCTTCCTGTGAGTGGCCATGACACACATTCTGTTCGAACAAGCAACACTCAACACAGTGGTTCACTAAGTGACCTTTCTGCTGGAGGTATGTCCTGGCTGCGTTAATGTTAAACACACCCGTTACGTGGTGTGCATAACTATGCTGCTCAAATTTGTGTGCGTCCTTTGGGTAAATATAAAAATCACTCGGTCTGTGTTGTACTCTGAAGAAGTTTCTACTATTGGTCACAACTCCCGAAGGAAGAGTTTATGGCATTTTGTAAATAGAAAGTGCAGTATTTCATTTCATGAGATATGCATCTTTCTGAAACTGGGCCTAAAGATTTGTGGCATTTTATGCTAAATTTGGCTGAATCGGGAATTTTATTAAGAAAATTCAGCATGGCTTTACTCACTGTTCCAGTGTCTTATGTGCATCGCATTGAAATCGTATTGCTGTGTCTATGGTAACTTATTTTTCTTATTGATAATAAACCAGTGGTCCTTAAAGTTTTAATGCCTCATACCCCTTAGTCAAATTTTCGTCAATCTGGATACTACGGTTGTATTATCCGGATAAAGGTTAACTGGATAACCGTGTGTTTTTTTGCTATCCGATATCCGGATATATTTCTGTCGGTTAACCGCACGAAAAAGTAACGTTACTAAACGTTACACTTTTTAACGCCTTGCAAATCTTCAAACTCACTATGAAGTTCACTATCCAGCCCGCTTCTGTGGAAACAGAAAGGACATTCGGTGCGTGTGGACTCTTTGCTACGAATCGATGCGTTGTGCTTCATAAGAAATGCGTTGCCTAAGCATTAAATATTAAAAACGTACGGTTTTCGTCATATAAGCAGCGCTGGTTTTAACCCGATATGACCGGTTGCTTCTAATAGGGCTCCGAAACTTGCTGCTTGTGCAGTGTCGACGCACGGGTCCACAGTGCGTGGGATTTGTTGCCAACGAAAATCAAAGTGAACTGCGCGGTATTTAACGCCTCAAACATAATTCGTTTTTGTGATGTAATTGTTTCAATGTTCATTGTTGCTCCGTAAAGTGTAGCCCAGGTTTTTTTTAAGGAAAATGTTAGGTACCCGGTATGGACCTGTAGGGACCCGATTTCTCTGATTCTAGGGACCCCATGATCATTTTCGCTGATTCTAGGGACCCGAATCGGGTCCCTAAAACACCTTAAAAAACCTTGGTTTAGCCTGTTTTTTTTAAAATAACACCTAGTTAATGTAAAAAGGGTGAAAGTTTTGAAGCTGTTTTCTTTTTTTTTTACAAAGCGTTTTGTAATTGGCAGACCAAGTGTGAAATACGTTTCGATAGTTGTTGCCGTTTCAGTATAGTCACTTCTAAAGGTTTAAGTTTTGTTTGTAATTGCGAATGTGGGGTGCGTAGTCAGAAGTGGAAATGTCAAACTCGGGTTCAAATCGAGGGGTTGCTACAAAGGTCAATGGATGCGATAGAAGAGAGAGATGTGTTTAGCGACGGTGTGTGATGTATACATATTCACAGAAATACGAAGAAAATTGAAAATAATACTTAGCAAGGGCTACAGTTGACAGCAAAACACGAAAATACTGTCTTTGCTGTGTATGTTCGGTTATTTTGTTTTCCGAAGCTCGGACATCGACAAATCCTAAGGCTATCTGGTCAAGATGTCGTATGACACGTCTTATAAGACCCATGTGTGGATAGTAATAGAATACATACTCACACGTTCCAAAACACAGAAAAAATTACGAAGAAACAAAACACAAAAAAGTACAAGTAATACTTAATGAAATTTAATAGGAGCAAATGAAAATGAAATTTTTTTTGCTTACTTAATACTGTAAAAATACCTACTCTTGTAATTGATTGCAAAAAGTACTTAAGGGTTTAAAAGCCTTTAAATTTTGTTCCACCTTATTCCAGAGAGAAGCTCCCCAATACGAAATTGATTTTTACCGGCGTTGCTTGAAACTCGATGAATAGAGCAATTTTCCTTATTGGTAAACCTGGTGTGATAAACAGAAGAATTCTCTTGAAAAAAATCATGCACATTTTTGGAAATTTTTTGTGGTGAAATTTTGCTAATGCAAATTGATTAATATCATTGAGTTTAAATTTTGTAAGTTCTTGTAGAAAGGAGTTATGTGAAATCTATGTTTGCTAAAAGTCATTATCCGCAATGTGTTGTTTTGCAATACTGACAGTGCTTGAACAGATTGGGTTATTGGCTGTACCTCATGAAATAACGCAATATTGTAAGTGATGAACGAAACTAAAGTATAATAATCTCAAAACGTGAATGGGAACAAATTTACGAATTTTAAACAACATGTTAGAGGCATAGAGAAGTCTTGGACTTGGAAGCATCCAAGTTCTTAGAATGAGGACTTGAGTCCGGATTTGGACTTACCTTCCAAACACTGTTGAATCTAATCTCAATACCCTTAGATGTTGGGGATATTAGTGAGTACTATTCTTCCTATCAGTGAGCTGAGCACTACTCATTTTGCGTGGTTTTTGCTGGTCAGATAGACTTGGTGCATTGCAGACCATGCAGAACTTTTTTGACATAAGTGAAGCTCATACATTAATGAATTAATGATTTCATTAGTTACTGTTTCGCATTTTTTCACTATTATTTCTGACGCACGTTTATTAAAGGTTCGGCTGAAAATTAATTTATTTTGTCCAGTCACAAATATAGATCTTGTTCGACAGGCGGCAGCCCAGGAGTTAATCATCACAGTCCGAAGGGGAGGAGACTCCCCACTCCTCCTCCTGGAGGCATCGCCGATTCGTCGGAGCAGCAACATTCCGTGCAGGTCACTGTAAGTACATTTGTTGTCTGCGGAGGACACTCGCATGAACTGTAACTGTGCGGCACAGACAACGTCCTCGTGTTGTTTGCATATGAAAAACCCTCGGTGAGGCTGTTCCGTTGTACAGAAGCATCATTTTGAAGACAGCACCCGTTCTGTTTCAGTGTAAATGAAGAGAAGCGAAACTGAATGAGAAGTGCCTTGCAATCACAACACGTCTTGCCATGCAATGCTTAGTGTGCATGCTGGGAAAACCCGCAGCATTGTAGCAATACCTTCTGTCATGAAATACACGGCTGGTTTTGTGGATAGGCAATGTTAGGCTTATACTCTGCCGCATCGCTAAGCATCAGATCGTTCTGATAGGATGGTCCTGACGCTGATGAAGACATGTATGCGAGAGTGGATGATAGTAACAACCGACGGTTGAAGATACGCACTCTTGACATTACGGAGGGGAGCGGTGACTCTTCGTTCTATGCTAAGGTCTGTGTGCAGGAGTTCTCGATGAAAACTTTTGTTGTTTTTGAGCTATCTACATCGTTGATTTAGCGGTTTGTGCATTACGAGAATATTTTAATGACTATCGTTTTATGGTAGTGAATGTGATTCCAAAATACGACGACTGATTTTAATCGCAAATGCTTCAATTGGGCTCCCATGACAGCCACTCGAAGGTTGTGGAGGTCAACCGTTTGCAATAAGGTGTTTGCCAGGTTACTCCATGTTAAGTTGGTCTCAAACAAGACATGAAAATTTGATCTGTTGGATTTGTGTTCTTTCTTAGCATCATCAGCCTGGTCTGTGTCTTGTAACATCTGCTTTTTCAGATGGGACAAGATGGAGATTTGTTGCAGTTTTTATAGTTTGGCGTCGACTGCCTTTCGTTAAAAAATATGGTATTTTGGTGTTTCAGTCAAAAACGTGTGTTAGAGTGCCAGAAATGGTTAACAATCACAAATTGGCCAACGGTTGCATTCGTGCACAACGACTACGCGTTTTGCTTGCCTGCCCGAAACTTGGTGCTCGCGGCCACCCGCTTAAGACGTTATGTCGAGTTTAAGGAGATAGCAAAAGGCTGATTGCTTGTGGTGCACTTGTTGATCTTGAAGGTGGGAGACGTCGAACCGGAGGATGTGGACGGCGTGTATGCACAAGTGGATGACAGCACAACCCAGTCAGTTAAGGTTTGTATACCCTTTTTCCTGTGGTCGTTGTCAAGGTAGCAAGTTCATGTTTGCAGTCGCACACCCATCCGGGTAACGGTTGTTTATTAAATCTTTGCTTTTTGTGAATCAACCCGAATCCGCTCATTCTTCAGATCGATTTTTTATATTTTTAAAATCCTGCAAACACGTTTTCGTTTTGCGGAGAAGACCACTGCAGCAAACATAACGTCAAGACGAGAGCAAGGCCCTCGTTTCCAGAAAGAGTTGACAATATTGCGGCTGTGCGCTCATCAAGGCTTTGATATAACGAAGGATTTTAATTTTTTCTCAACTTGGAAGTGCTTTGATAAAGATTACAAGCGATGTCAGGTTGAGATAAAAATGCCTGAAACTTGGAACGCTAGAAAAGGGCCGTTTCCAGTTCTATCAAAAAATAAGTGTTACGCAATTTCAAGCTGGCGATCGTTGTTACGAGTGTGGAAACAAGTTTTGAAGTTTGTTCCAACCCAGGTTCTACTTCATCTTTGGCGTGTGGTGAGCGAAGAAAAACGGAATCTTGTGCTTTGACTGCTGCTACTATTCCTGATTACGTTGGGTGCATTGATAGGCCGACTACATATGCCCTTGCTTATGGGACTGTGTCTCGGCGATGCGTCTGTTGCTTCATGCCAGGGATCTCCAAACTCTTTTTGCCAGAGAGTCACATGAGCCACTTCACAAAAGTTCGGCGGCCGGACATTTTACGTAATGTGATTGTTTTAGGATATGTTATATTCTACCAAATCAACAAACGTTTCGAAAATATTTTATTTCTTCATTTTTGACAAAATGTCTGCGGCCGGATGAAATAGCCCGCGTGCCGTGGTTGGAGACCCCTTCTTTATATCGACAACGAGTCTGTCTGCAGAAAACTGGAAAAAGGTAACGACAGACCTGTCGTGCAAATTCCTGTTTCCGCTGTCAAGCGAAATTTCAGACTCACGCCATGTGCGCATACACAGAGTGATATTCTACATTTCAAATACGCTGAGAAAACTGATGATTAGGGCTTAGGGTTTGTTTCTAAGACTAAGTTCAACGTTTTTCAGTGCTTATACTTATACCCGTACTGTAGCTTGCTGTGGGTATCTGACATCTAACAAAAACTTTTAATTTACACAATGCACATCAAAAAAGTAATCGCCAAACTTTATTCCTTTACTCTGAGAAGCAAAACAACTGACAAACAATAATTGGTCAGAAATTTCGCAAAGGTCAGAAATTTCGCTTGACATCGCTTCGAAAAAAAGGAGAGGACAAATTGATTGTTCTTTTTATTTTAACGAACTTTTCGTATGAACCCAAGTATGCCCACCCACATTTTCAAAAGCGGGAAAGACTTGAATTTCTTCCTCCCATGTTTAAAAGCTCCATCACCGCACGCGACCAACCCTCGGCCAAACCCATGTTCACACTATGCATTGACACTGGTTGTCGTGCCATGTATTGTTATCATTTCTGTCCCACGTTCCATAAGACCAGTTAACGTTTTTCACTTGACACTGCATTTTTGCGCATTGGACAAAGATTTTCTTGAAAGGTTGCAGATGTTAACCGCGATGATGAAAAATTCAACGAGTTCAATTAAAATTTTGTGCCAGTCATCGATTGAAATATTCCCTTGTGAAGAAAGGAATGTGATACGACATATCTGGGTTTCCATTTTCCCTGAGACTTTTCGGTCATTTGTCCCGTACTAGTTTTAAAACTCGCCGTAACGGAATTCATTAGCCCATTTTCAGACATTATGATCGAATTGACTGAATTTTTTTCGGTCATTTCAAGAAAGATTCGGTCCATGATCGAAAAAATAAACGCAGCTACAAATGTTTTGGTGGTCAGGGTCTGGTCGGTGTCACGCCTGCGCGCATTTGCACACCCTGCAATGTGTTATTCACGCACGAGGAATCGTCTGGCATAATTTTATCGCGAGGCCACGCAGCTGTTGCACGCCGAACGCAGCAGCTGGCTGTAGTTCTCTTGCTCAGTGCTTGGCGTGTTCACTCCGCAGATGTCAACGGAGCGGCCGGACCAGCCAGAGGCCGGCATTCCAGCTGCTGCTGAGCCCGCTTCTCCCCCTGGCAACTCCCCCGGTAACGATAAGTACGGGGCCGCGGAGTACGCGTCGATTGACAAGCTGAAGAAAACGTCATCGATCCGGAAGGCGACAGGTTTGTTGGGGGGGTTGCCACAGTGGTTGTCATATGATGTAGTCCATCCATGCTTCCTGCCGCCGCTACTGTGGTCGGCAGGGCGCCGTTGCCAGTTGCCCAAATGTAAATACAAGCCACAGCGGAGCAGTAACGAACTATTTTCAGTCTTTAATGTTCATTACCGGGCTTTTTCAACTTGACCTTAGCTCTGCTTCCTCAAAAAAAAACTTGTGTTGTTATTTTGTCCCCATGTCTACAATCGTACGTGCGAAAAACCACGTGTTGTGACGTATGCAGCCCGGCGTGTTGTGACGTTTGCAGCCCGGCGTGTGCTCCGCGTCCGACAAACTCATAAGTTTTAAAGTTGAATCCGCGTAGATTCCGCAAAACATTGAAGCACATATGAACGTTTGTTGACAACCGCAGCTTCTCTATCCCGGCACGGGATGAGCTTTCACGAGTGGGTGACTCACCCCTTTTGCCCCCACAATGTTTGGCCAACCGCAAGCAACAGTTGGTTGTCCCGTAACAGCGTTTATCTTCCGCTTCAAATTAATGCTTCTTTAATGCGATGAAAAAATAACAGTGTTTTCTTTTCAATGAAATGTGAAAGAAGCAGAACTGCAAGTTCTGTTATATGGGATTGTTACGTGTGACGCAACAATGCGACTTATTCAGGTTTACACAGACACTCGTGTTTTATATGCAGTCTAAGTGGAGTGCCTCCTCCATTTAACGGGTTCATCAGCGAAATCGAAAACGAATCGAAGATTTTCGTTTTCGAAAACGCGCGTTCGTTTTTCTTTAGTAAAAAATGTTACGTCATAATAGGTGCAAACGCAGCAAACAATATAGATTCGCGCTGAAGCGCATTGATCTCGAGCTCCCTCCTTCATCCCCACCACATTATGTTTAGAAGTACTTAAAGACAAGCGGCTATCAGCCTCGTTTCACACCGATCGATGTTGTTGGCGTGCGGCGCTGAACGGGGCATGGTCGGAAACGTTGTGAGGATCTACAGGCAGTCCCGCGTTATAGCTGCGCTGCAGTTTGCAGCGTTCCTACCCGCTCTGGGGTGTGGGTCGCCGACCCCATGTCACTCGGTATGGGGTGTGGGTTGCCGACCCCATGTCGCTCGGTATGGGGTGTGGGTTGCCGACCCCATGTCACTCGGTATGGGGTGTGGGGGCATCCTGTAGCTTTATTGCATCAGAACATCGCGACAAACTTTGAAGATCTTGTTAGTTGCCATTTTTATAGGCAGAGAAATTTTAAATACTTCTTAAATGTTGGACCGATGTTCGGCTGGTAGGGTCTTGCCTGGTTATACTAACGAAGATAGGTTTCGCAACTGCAACGCACTCAACTTTTGACAATTTCTTGTCAATACGGATTAAAAAGGGGATGTAGTGAGGTATAGCACCTACGTCACAACCGGTCTCTATGATCAAATAATAGCAGAATCGTAGCAATTACGAATCTAAAGATTTGAATGACCATAGAAGGTCGTGGAGGTGGTCTGAACTGTTTAGTTTTTGTCGAGGTACGATTGGTTGATGCTGTACGGCAGTGGGCGTTGTTTGTGGATGTCATTCAGCAAACTTAAGACCGTGGCTGAACAACAGCAACGAGCAATTTGATCGATATCATCAGGCGCAGCGAACTGCGCAGAGATGTGCCTATTTGTTGATCGCCAACAATAATCCGATTTTAAATCCCTACACAACCATTCTCAAAACAAGTACGCGCGATTGTTGTTAGCTTTTGAAAAGCGTTTCATTTCTTTGCTGCTTGCATCAACGATTGAATGCCCACAGGATCGCAGGCGGTTCTTGCAACTACAACACATGGGAACAACTTCCGGGTTGTGTGCGTCACGGTCCTCGCTCTCTGGCCCAGTGTTCAGGCACAGGTTCAAATGCAGGGGTTCTTGTGGAACGTGGTGAAGCAGCTCCACATCGGACGTTCGTCAGCGAATCCTCGGTGGATGCAACATTGTGCTGGATGGCCATGTTGAGTTGCTACCACCTTGTGCTAGCGTCTTCTTCTTTGGAGAAGATATTTTGTTATTCCCACAAGTTTCTGCTTGTGATAATAACAAAATATCTTCTCCTTGAAGCATTCCAATCCTGACCTGACACAAAAACAGCATAAAATTTTACGCTCGTGACGGAAACTCAACGAAACATTTTTGGTTTAAATTGTGTATTTTTTGCATTGGTTGTAGCTTTTGTTTACTTTTGGTGCGTCACATGTTTTGTATTCTGATGTTTATTTTTTTGAGGGGCCGACATTTCGAAATGGCATTTCAAGGAGAATACGCCAAAGATCGCAGGTTGGCTTCTTTTTGAGTGTTGCCTGCGTTTAAATGCTTTGATTGGTTTAACTCAAATTAACACCTCCTTAAATAACAAGAAACACCATTTGCGTTGAAACTGCTGCGGCCATAAGGTGTGCGAGACCTCCCCAGCACAGAACAGCACTTGGCTCGGTGGTCAGTGCGCGTTGCAGCGTCGCGGGCGCCTTGATTATGACGTTGCGCTGTTTGTTTAGCGAGTGAAGAACCAGTGGCCCCACCTATACCTGAACGCAACTTCGATGACGAGGACGACGGGGAGCTGGAAAACGTCGAGGCCGATGGCCAAGGCCAGGAGGAAGGGGAGCCCCCTGCAGAAGCGCCTGGTGAAGAAGCGAGCCCCGAAGCTGTCCAAGTAATGTGGTTTGGAGAATCCACTCCGTTTGACTTAACGTTATTTTCTGTCTTGTTTTGTTATTCTGGACTGCACTATTTGCAGAACGTCACAGAAACTCGATGACTGTGTTTTCCTGCCTTGTGGGAGAACGGTCGTTTATGCAAGTCGCCCCCGCTGTACATCCGATTCTATGTTGTGATGGTTTCCCCGCAGGCACTTGCATGCTCGGCCGACCAGGTTTTGAAAAGTGATGCGTGTCTGTATTTTGATAACTCTGCTGTTCAGCCGAGCGTGAGATCACGTGGGTTGACTCTTTCCAAGCACGCGCTGTGACAGTCCTTGAAGTAGTCGGTTTGCGCGCCATTGAAGTGATTGTTGAAAC
>Ga0210059_1009735_pt1 | contig 14948 bp, 8 predicted proteins | sample Ectturendosymbi2_FD_188042 | JGI IMG/M metagenome (GOLD analysis project Ga0210059, IMG submission 188042) | Ecteinascidia turbinata endosymbiont from Florida, USA - Sample 2 (SPAdes) (version 2) | ecosystem: Host-associated > Tunicates > Ascidians > Unclassified | place: Key West, Florida...
TGGATGAACACAATCCTTTAAAATCGAACCACCAAGCTACCGATGTAGCCAAACATTTATACACATATCCAGATCATTTCATGGACTTTAAAAATCCCGAAATCTTGGCATCTGCTTTTAACTACCGCGAATTATTAATTAAAGAGACACTTTTGATACAAGAACAACAACCCGAGATTAATGTGGACAATTTTTCCACCCCTTTATACCTCTTCAATACGTAGATTTCATGTCGAATAATTGGTTTATGCTCAGTTCTTATGTTTATACATATTGCATGCATTGCTGTTGGTGCTGACGTAGACATATCGTACTGATTGTTGAACTTGAAAATGTTAAACAAATTTTTGCATCCTTCGTTTGCAGTGCTCTGTGAATGGTCTTTTGCTGCTGATCTTGACTTATTTACGTGGATTACGAACTTGTGTAGGTCTTGTTTTAGCACTTTCTGCGTACCTGTTGGTCCTGCTTTCACTGTTAGCGAATTTGACAGGGTTGACGGTCTTGGTTTTGCTTTTGACGTCTTTTGCGTCACACTGTTATTTCTTGCGTCACAGAGTCTTTTGCTTTTGAATTGCTGGCACTGCCAAGAGTTGCTTTATTATTTTTTTGACTGAAGATGGATTAAGATTAATCCGAAACGTCTCAGAATAAAAATGTATAGTTTTTTGAAGGCTTTTTTATTGTTAATGAAACTGTTAAGTCTATCCTAATTAAATTGAAATGACATACTTTTGGAGAATCGCACCATATCTAGAAAATGTGAAATTTCGGATAAAATAATGCTTTTCAAAACGTTTGCCTGTGAACTGGATAGAAGTACTTGAAGTTTTATGTATGTGTTGTAGATATATTAGAGTTTGTAGCGAGTCACAAGACTAGATGGCCATGACAACGAAAAAGTTTATGAAACGTCTGACATCATTGATCCTCATGCTATTTCTGTCATTTATGGGAGGTAGCAGTGGAGCAGTGGGTGAGTGTCAACTTTTCAACGTTACACTTGTGCGTCTATATGTACTAAATTTTGTTAGGAGGAAAGGCAGGTTTTATTGACATCAGTTTTGTAGCAGCTTTAAACCAGATATATCCAACCGAAATGCCTTTCTGGGACAAAAATTATATGACTATCTTTATGCGAGCTGCTCATTGAATGAGATGACTTACTTTCATTTTATTAAATTAAAGTTTACTTTCAACAGTATATTTGAATAATGCATGAAGAAAATGTATTAATACTACCGAGGATTGTTTCTGAATCTCTACAGTGAAAATCCAGTAGTTGTAGGGAAAAAGAAAAGATTAATGGTTGAAAAAAGTAAAAAAAAATCCCCAAAAACATTCAAACATTCAGTTCTGACTCAGAATGAAACTGAGAGCAACTGATGCAGCATTGCTTTAGCAGCTATTGAGGTATGCAGCAGACGATGCGAAAATACACAAGCACATCACATTGGTGCTTACATTATAATTATGTTCAACAACCAGTTTCTCACATAACTGTGAGCTACTGAAAGCATTCAATGCTAACTGAAATGATAACGACTGCATTTAGGTGGTGGCAGACAAGATGACCGAAGAGTCTTTTCGCTACCCCCTGGTCCAACTGTATCTACAATGAGAACTTTATTGTAATTTAATTATCTGGCCAAGAAATAAAATTGTTGTATGGTACTTTTATCTCTCCCAAACTGTGATGCCACAGGCAAGTTTAGTGCTAATGGAACGGCAAAGGTATAGTTAGAAATCAGTTTGCTGCAGAAGTAAAAAAGGACAGGTTGTTATTGTATTGTACGTACACAATAATGAAACGCTTACTTGGCCGCAGAAAATTTTCGACTAGGCCGCAGGTTGGACATAGCTGATTTAAACAATGAAATGTGGGAAGTAGTGTCTATTGGCTTTTTGTTTTCTTATGCACACCACGTCAGAGTATTTCAAAGATATTTTGAAGCCAAACACTGCAATTTCATCAGACACAAAGAACGTTGTATTCTGGGAATATAAAATACCATGACTGCGGCCGAAATCTTCCTAGCTGACAAATCAAGGAAGACTTGAGGTCGTGATGAAATCCGACTAAGAAATGCTCAAAACTTTTGCTATAACTCTTGTGTGTCACGGTTGCCAACTCTTTTCACAACGAATACAGCAAATATGCACCAGATTTATATGTAACAAAAAACTTTAAATTTAATGCTACTCCATCCGTTCTTTTTACTACTTCACTTAGGTTATCAACAGTTGCTGCTCAGCAGTGCCATCATGTGGCGCAAGCTCAATTTCTACTTTCTTAACTTCTGCAACGAGAGTTTTATTAAACATTGGAAAATTCGATCTTCCAACAGCTGCAACTACATTTTCATTTCTTTTGTGGTCCACCGCAATATTATGCAAATATCGTTATATAATAGCTGATTTGCGGATTGCATAGTTTGCAGAAGGGATACAGAGTGCCAGCAAAATACTGCTTTGCAAGTCGTGCAAACTTTCAGTCACTCTTCGCTAAACCTTTTGCCACTCTCATTCGCAGCTTTCTAACCTGTGGTTACGCATTGGTTGAAGCATCTAGAGCTAAGATCAGTTTTTTGAGAACTTCTCAGCTCTCTTCTAGTCACATTTTCCGCTCTGCGTTTAATATGAAAACACACTGATTGTGAGAGTTGGTCTTAAATAGACATAAATGATGCTCAACGTACTGCTACTAAAAACCACAAGATAAAAAACAAACCACAAGATCTTTTTGTAAATACTGGCAGTGGCAACCGTGTTCTCCTTATTGCAGGCTACAGAACAACGCATGAATTCGACTCACAAGAACATGACACGAATCTGTCACATGATTGAGCGACATTTATGTACACACTGATTTGGTTAATTCAAACTAAACAACACAATTATTAATAACAATCATGATAATTCAGTTTACATAGTAAATTCGTACACTGCGTCTGTACATAATCCAGTGATAATGCCAATTTTTCTTCTTTATTCCCTGGCTTTAAGCTGGTGGTTTCCAACACTGAAGTAACCATGAAATTTGTACAACTACATCATTTTTATCACAAAATATTTTGAGGGACAAAAGATAATTGTGTTCCTCCCTGACCAAAAGTTTGGGGGAGATGTCTCCCCTTAAACTCGGTCCCTACAATGAGCTTTATTGCTCTATGTTGAGAAAAGGGAGCTTTCAAACACCGCAAAGCTGTTCATTTTTAAGTTGGTCTTTGCTTCGATCCTCAGCTCCTCACCTACGGTCATGAATCTTGGGCAAGGGATGAAACAATACTATCCCATGTGCAAGCGGCAGAGATGTGATTTTTTGCGTATTATTCACAGTGTGGCAAATTACAAATTACGCAGTGCCTGAAAATCAACCTCCCAAAGACCACCATCACGTTCGATTATACCCGTGCAAATTGCAAGATCTTTATTTAACTTAAACTGTTTGAATTACGGACTTTATTTTGAAATAAATAAAGTTGTTTGCAGAAAGTATCATGTTCAGTTTTTGTTTATTACCTCAACTGTGATAAAGAGTAATGTATGGCTGAAACATGAAAAATGAAAAAGTTTGTTATTTATTATTTTCTTAGAGTTTTTCACTCTTGCATTTCATTTTAACCAACAATTGTACTTAATTTGAAAAAAGTTGTTTTTTCAGGATCTGAACCTTCACCAACGTGCGATGAGTCATCAGTATGTTGAAAACCAATATATTCTTGGAGTTTTGCGCTGTTTCGTATTTCATTTCATCCAACATTTTTAACACTCATTTTTGTGTGCTTTTGTGGTTATTTTGAAAAAAGCTATTTTCTCAGATTTCAAAATTTCACCGACGTGCGGCGAGCCATCATGGAAGTCATCAACTATATGCGATGGTTTCTATGACTGTCTTGACAACAGTGACGAGGAAATGTGCGATTGTCCGTTGAACCTACCGGTCGAAAGTACAGACATGGTAAGTATCGACATACGTTACTATTGTGACGGCATATTCCATTGTGTCAATCATTCTGACAAAACAAGGACTGATTGTCTCAACAAACGATGCAAATGCACAGCAGCTGGAGGCGCCACTTCCATCAGCAGAGAGTTTGTTTGTGACGGAATTGAAGTCTGCGACCAAGGTGAAGATGAAAGTCGTCAACTGTGCGGAGAGAAAGGATTTTACTGCGAAAGTGGAAAACTAATTATCTAGCGATAAAAAGTTTGTTCAAAATGGTAGAAAGGATTACGATAAAGGCTTAGACCAGGGTTCTCCAAACATTTTTGTCGGAGGCAGTGGCGGATCCAGGTAGTAAGCCTAGGGGTGGTGGGAGATTTCAGTAATATTTGATAGTATGTCTCACAAAGGCTTCACTACTGTAAGAGATATGAAGTATCCTTCACAATACTGCTGTGACAAAACTATGGACGACAAATTGGCCTTATATTGCGAATGCTGATTTTCGAATTGTAAAAAATCATGATGAGTGTAGTTACTTTCGTAGGTTTTGGAGGGGGCGATTGCCCCAATCGCGTCCCTCTGGATCCGCCCCTGGTCCCAGGGGCCACATAAGCTATTACTCAACAGTCCGAGGGCTGGACATCTTACACAATGTGATTGTTTCAGGAAATGTTACATTCTGCCAAATCAACAAATTTTTCTTTATATTGTTTTTCGTTATTGGCAAAATGTCTTCGTGGGCCGCATGAAATGGCTTCGCGGGACGGATTTGGCACGCGGGCCGTAGTTTGGAGACCCCTGGTTTGAACGAATGCAAGATTTTATTTTCAGATAGATATGAAATGATCGTCAATCCTTCTCTTCGCTCATTGTTTTGGACCAGGGGTTTTATGTTACTGACAAGAAAATTTGACTGGTCTCAATTTACAAACCATTCCTGACCCGCACTACGAAATTCAAATGGATCGTACTCGGAGGTTTATGCTGGTTGTTTTCTTTATTTTTCGCTTTTCTTCCATGGATTCAATTGGAATCGGTTTATTTTGTTTCTGAAATTTGGTTTAACTTGACACAGTTTCCAAACACCACATCATCACCATCGCCAAGCAAATTTGGCTAATCTCAGTTTTGTTTCGGGAATTCACTGCCTGCCGTACTCGGATCTGATACGTTGGTCCATGCCGGGAAAAGGTGAATGATTCAGGAAGTGCCACTAAAGAGGTTTTTGGCTCTGGTTCCAGTCAAACTTGTCAGCATCCAGGACATTGGGCGGAAAGGACCTAGGGAGCGAAGTTAAACGTACTGCTTTTTATTATCGACTCTAAATGACATGCACTGCTAACACACCTGAGGCAGAAATACAAAACAATGCTTTTAGCAATGATGTTTCCCAGACCAAAATTTATTTCCCGCCGAAGTTCTGATGTAGGCCAGCATAGGAAGTATCTCCGAAAAATGGAAATACTTCCTTTTTTTCACAACAAACTTTTACTGCATGAGTTTCCTCAAAGTACTTTTTTGCAGATGGTTACAACAATAAGTTAGAACAGCACTGAGCTGCTTGCAGCAACCACTTTCTGAAAGAACCAACCGGCGGTGATTGTTTAGAGCAGCTATGTCCAACCGATAATCAAAAAAATTGTCATTATCCTTGTGAGGGTGACCCACTGAATGATTTACTTTCATTTGATCAAAACAAAGTTTAGTTTAAAGCTACTGAAAGCGTTCGAAGAACACCAGCAAAGATAACGATTGTGCGGTGCTTTCAATAACTAACAAACTCCGATGCAATAGGCACGTTTAGCTCCAATGGAACAACAAGGTTCGTTAGAAATGAATTTAACCGCGTAGAGAAAAGATGCGATAATCAATTGTCCTCCAAAAGATTTTCCAGAGGATCAATTCCAAAGGAGCAAACTGTTGAATACATTTGATAAAATATTCGACACTTTGTCACCTTTCGAAACGTTTGCCACGCACTTGTTCATTTCATTCAATCAAAAATGGCTCTAATAAAAATATTAGAAAACTAGTATACATTGAAAAACAGAGTAGTGTTCAACCTTAATTGCAATTTTAGTTCGAAACACCTTTAAAATAAGTTTCCTGAACAAAGCACCGTTTTCAAATCTATTGTGATGGCAGCCGACCTTTTTAAAAAAATGTGCAATGATGCTTCAAATCAAAACTGTTGCAAACTTTCTCAGTGTTATTGTGTTTTGCGTCCATCAAACACACGGTCATGGGGATAACATTCAAATATTTTACAAGTGCTTCAAAAACCTTATGCAAGCGGTCTATATAAATATAAATGCGAGTCTGACACAGGTTGGAATATTTAAGGCGAGTAGGGCTTTAGAGACTAAACAAATTCACTAGGGCAGGGTTCGGTACCAGTGAAGAATTGAAAGCAAATAAAGATTAAAGTCACCATCAGTGTCGTTTGCAGTGCAAAGCACAGTTTAAACTGCAATGTGCATAGCATTATATTCCTCAAACAACTGTCTGCAACTAGCATTATGTGCCTTAGTCATTAGCGTCGTGTTTATCCTGAATTGCAATCTTTGCCAGAATTCATAAAGTATATTGCCTTCAAATAGTTTTGGACGTAATTCGCTGTTGTGTGCAGTCAACCATACGCAACGTTGCGTTCGAGTTTTATTTCCCTGAAGATCCATGTAAACTGCAGGAAATTAACGGAAACGTTTCCAAATGCAGCCCAGTATTTGCCTATCAGTATATATTTAAAAACATGTGAAATGAAAACACATAAGCAAAATAATTTCAAAATACAAATCTAACAAGTCTATGCGCATTTGGCATGGAAGGCAAAAATGACATTATCGCATTTTTATAAAATCTTACCATACATAATCAAATTAGCACATCGGATTTGCCACGTCAGGAAAACCATGTGCGTCGTGGTAAAATGATTGTCCACTTTGATGAGGTGTCACAAGTGGCTGCCGCTCGTGGGCAACACCTTCTCTTGTGTATTGCAGGTGGTTTTGTTCAATGACCATTCCGTTGTTGTAGACTGGAGTTGTGCTCCAGGCTGAACTTCCGTCACTGTTGTGGAAAAATGTGCTGGCACAATGAGCTTTTGTAGGATGCATTCCTTGACTTGTGTAGTCTGCTGTGCCATGTGCAAGTTCATGAATTACTCCAGTGGTGCACAAAACTGTGTCTTCATTATCAACAACACAAACAAATGCTGAACTGGAGATGCTGCCATCTTGCATGTCATATTGTTGGTTTCCGTGATGCACTGAAAACAGATACTGATCATTTAGTGTTTGTTTTGAAAAGCGACAGGAGGTTAGTTGAGCGCCAGTCTCATTGTGCTGCTGAAAGTTGTAATCATAGCAAGAAAATTCCGAAAGTATTGCGCCAACGTTTCCTTGAAAATTTGCTGCAGCTGTCGTTGATTGAAAATAGATGGCTTCGGTCTGATTCGCAGCTCCGGTGAAAATGTTGTTTCGGGAAAAATTGATTTGTTGAGGATGGAAAGTGAAGAAATCTTCTCTGGAGTAAGCCGGCAGATGAGGGATTTTCGATGCAGAAATCACGTTGCACGAAGCATGAGGGGCACAACCCACTGTTTGCTGAATACTTGACAATGCTGCTTCGCTAGCTTGTTCTTTCAAACGTTTTTTTGATGATTAGTTGAAAACGTTGAGATTGGATCTTTGGGATGATGTTGATGGTGTTTGAGTATCTTTTTCAGGAAGTTTTCTTTTTCGCAATGAATTGCCTCCGCCCATGACAAATGCTCGAGCGAACGGGTTGTTGGCAATCTTCAACTGCGATACCTGGAAAATGAGAAAACTGATAAAATGTCTAAATCAATGTTCTTGCTTCGCAGGTGTCTTTCTCACAAAAACAGAAACTTGAAACCTTTTTTTTCTATCGTTCCTTTAATTATGCTCATGTAATTGTTTTTATGCAAAAAAGCAGCAAAGTTATTTTGAAACTATGTTTCTTTTTCTGAAAATAACGTTATGAACAACACTTTTGCTGTTCGTGGTAAAAACTATTTTGAAGTTCAACCTTGCAACGCGTTTAATGCACTGAGGCAGCGAATACGATTTTCACACTGGTTCGCACAAGTTTTGCTTCAACCAAGATTTTTCTTATGTAAAAACAGTTTTGCCAGAACGTTGAATATATTATTCACAAACTCTGACACTGATTGCGGAATTTGCCATGCACTTGTTTTTATTAATATAAAACTACACTGACCATAAAGTAATGTTCAACCTCAAACGCACATTTGGTAAAGCACCGATTTCAAATATGCTGTGATGGCCTTTGCGCTTTTACATTAAAATATGCAATACTGTTTCACACTTTGATTTCATTCAACTCATTCATTTCACTTTGTTGACGGTTAAATAAAGACCTACAAAAGGATTGTTGTCATAATATAAAACATTGAAAACAAACATCAGGCTTTGAAATGCAGGACTCAAATCGAACAATCATTACCGGAAATCAACATTTTAAAAATGCGATGAAACCTCTCCAATATATAAATTAAAAGCCATTTCAGACATTAGATAAAAACGTTTCAATGTGAGAAGATTGTTGTACCTGTTCGTTTTGATAAACTGTCACTGCAATGAACGATGTTTCAGGAAAAATAAAACTTAAAACGTTCCAACTTGATGCCCAGTTTGTTGATCGATACGACATATGTGCAGACGTGGTTGGTACTGATGTTGTGAATGAACGAAAAACTGTAACGAAAATCATAATTCATGACCATGGTTGTCCAAATAAAAGAACAATAGTGCAGAGAAACACAGGTGCGATAGTTTGTACTGCTTTAAATAAAATGCACAATTTTACCGTAATGAACGAAATAAAGCAATTTCTAAAGTGATTCAATTAACAAAAGCATTTGTCCCTGTGCAGTTGCAACAATTGCAGCATTGCGAAGAAAGCTATCATAGATCTTCCAAATAACAAATTCTCACCTTTTCTGTAGACGCGTTGGACAGTGAGTTGGTCAGTTTGATTTTATTAAACGAAACCACTTGATCCATTAGCATTTTTCCGGTACATGGCGCCAGAGGGTGATGATACACGTTGTGATGTATATGGGACTTTCCTGGACCAACTGGCGTCCATTTGCTTTCCCGAAGATGCAAGAACAAACTCTATAAACCTTAAATACTTACCTTTATTATATACTGATATCTGATTGGGCAGCACGTTATTTACAGTAAAAAGCTATTGCACACGAAAATGAGAAGGAAGTCATGTGTTTCGTAAAAGCTTGATGTGCTGCTGCACATGCATCGCTTATATAGTGCTATCAAGCATCGAAGGAAAAGCAAAGCGCGGTGTCAGTACAATCAATGAAAACGAAACAACGATCTGAGAGAAGCGTAGAATGAATAAAATAGGCGCAGACTTCAATCGACTATCAAAATATGCAAAAACAAGCAAAATGTTGCCTTCAATTTATTTAATCATTAATATTTTTTGAATCAAACTGAAAAATTGTTCTTTTGGAATGTCTTAATGCATAATATGTCTATAGTGAAAAATGAGCAACGAAATTGAAAGTTTACCTGCCATTTGTAACGATTTCCATCCGTGTTAACAACATCCATCCATATGTTGTGCTGTGCGTCTGCTTTGAGGTTGAAAAGCTTGACTCAAAAATTTGGAAATATCCGTCTGAAAAATGAGAAAAAATTCACAAATTCAAATCGTACAGGATTCTGATTTAACTTGTTTGGAAACAGACGAGAACATAAACATCGACGAAATATGTTGCACATGGTGGTCAAACCATTCGGAAGTATCGTTATGTTCTAACATTGAGATTGTCACTGCTTAAGCAATATTTTCCAGAAAGACAACACGCCGGCATTTGTTTATGACATTAAAGAGGAAAGGTTTTGGAAAGAATTTTGACAATTCGAAAGCGTCAACCTGGATATCATATATTGTAGTAGGATTTTATTTTTGTCGCTTACCACACAGATCTCGCAATTTTTGTTTTGATTTTTTGCAAATGATTCAGATAACGATAAGTGCATTTTAAGCGCCTCAGCCAATACGGATTTCACAACGTAGGATGGATCATTCACAATTTCAAATTAGTTTTCACAGGCAGTTTTTGAAAATAACTAAACGTCTCGCAACTGAAAAAAACAAAATGGAAGCGTCTCGACTACACATACTGTTGTATTTCACTCTATAGTTTATTGTTTGCACAATCTATTATCACCCAATTCGAAATTTTGTAATTTATCTAGCGAAGCATATCCTGTGATTGGAGTGAAAGTTATCTTTTTCAGTCAACACAAATCTACAAAAAGGATTGAAAACGTAAGTAAAATACGTTGCTCAAACAACTAAAACGTAATCGAGTATTTGTAAATACGCGTCATTAACTCACCTTCCTAGTTTACTAGCAATCATTTCATTGGTGAAATGATCCAACATCCTCCACAATTGAGTGTCTTGCAATCCCACTCACCTGATCTTCTTTACTTTCACCAGAAGAGTAACTTTCATGCTGTATTTTAAAATTGCTCCTTGAATCAAGATATTGATCAACGTGCACCTCATTCTGCATATACAATGCATGTCCTGACATTATTGATTGCAGAAAATTTCGGTTTTTAGGAAAACTTCAAGAATTTTTAATCGGAACAAACAGAAAATCAGTATGAACTGAGAGTGAGTTCTTCTTATATATACACAGACATTCAGTATGCATGCTGTATTTTCAATCAGAGCTTTATTTATAGAACCACTGTCTTGGACGTAGTCAGGATTGCGTTAACAATGGAATGCGTACCATCCGTTGTTTGATTGTTCGTCTCAAGTGCGAAGAGTAACATCTTGCTCAGGACAATAACACCATCTCCGATCAGTGAAACCTTTCACCTTGTCTACAAATAAAACTGTTCTTATCTTTTCCAGCCATCACCTCGGTGATGCCATGGAAAAGGATCTTACGCAATGACACAAAGCTGAGGAAGTTTATTTATTTTCTTGTTGTGTTGTCCGCACGATGCAAGGTGAAAGGTTCAAAGATTTTGCACTGGAATTTAACACAGTCGGATCCCGCTGTGCAACACGCACACAACGTGTTTACAATCAAACTGCACTAGAAATGGACTAACTTTTCAATTTTCTTGTGAGCAGATATTGACAATAATACGTGGGACCTGGGCAGGCGAGTAGGCAGAAATTTCAAACGAAAAGGAAATAGCCCTGGAATATGAACATATTACTCTTTAACCCCCCACAACAAAATGGAAGCGGACTCGACTGCACCATGCAACTTCCACAGCACTACACATGTAAAACGAAACACCATTTCCTGCACACAATTGTGCCAAACCCACAAACGAAAACAGCTCTACGAAAGTTATTACAATTCATATTAAAGCGAAATTGTTCCAACCACGAATTCCATCTTGACACAAAGACAAGTAGGCTGTTCATAGCCAACTGGCTTCATCAAAATATTCTTACTACAAAGCACATAAAAAATAAACCATCTGCCAACGGACTAGTGGCTAATAACTAATTCGTTTTTGTGGTAGTAGCTTGGAGATTTTTTGATTGTGGTGTAACCATAACAATGTTATGGAACTTCTTATAAGGTGAGGACTATTCAATGGCACCATGCAGGTAACAGCAGCGAGGTTTCGGCGTCAGTAATCAGTTACATCTAAAGTAGCATAGCAGCGTCGCAGATAGATCGGTGTACATCGGCGTTTAGGACATGTATCTGATAGCATGATGTAACAGCAGGCGGAAAACGTAGTTTGCAGAATCTTACCAACAAAGTCGTTCATTTTAATATTCACACAATTTCCTCTGACCTATCGTCAAAAGACTTTTCAACCCTGCGTTGATTCAGGACTGTCTTGTCATAAGTTTATTTTTTCCATGACATTGTTATGGTTACACCACAATCAAAAAATCTCCATAAGCTACTTGGAAACTGGAATGCCAAAGTTCTTGTTCAAGGACATACAAAATGTATATCACCATGTCAACAGACAAAATAGCTTTTAAAAGTATATCGTTAAATGTTTGCTATGGTGTCGTGCTGTTTGAGCGCATATGATTGATCATTATACAGTAATGAGTGTTGGTATCACACATTTTCATTACAAATATTTTGACGGAAGGTACTTCTTAATGGAAAATAAATATTTTTGACATCGGCAATCAATGATATCGCTGCAACGCCAACATGTGATAAATATTTCAGTAAATGATTTTCGAAACAGTGACTTTTTTGCATGTTATGCCAAGCAAAGCCCACATATAAAATCGAGCGTTTTGTTAAACAGTTAATAACTTGGAACAATATTTAGTGTAATATTATGTTCCAAAATTCGCTGACAAGCACATTTCATTTTTCAAAACCATCCGAAACCATATAATGAATCGTATATTTAAGAACTATAATCTGTACTACTATGTGTTGAAATTTGTGCTTTTTCGTAACTAGTCTGCAAAATTTACGAAATAGTACATCCACAGTTTTTAGGCTTATTATTGTTAAAATGAAAATATTATGTATTTTTGGCAAGCTCCAAGATAACATAAACAACACATTTTCTGCAGAAATCACCTTGATGTCTGCTCGGTGTTTATGAACACATTTTTGTCGGTGACTAGTGCACATGGAATTACGTTGGAAAATTTTAGAGAATTTAATCAATCACTTGGGAAGTAGGGCAGTGGTAAAATGGAATCACGACTAAAACCTATCATCACTTTCACAATTAAGAGCTGAATGTCATGAAATGCATCTTGATCCATTGAATCTGCTTTTTGAACTAGTCCATTAATCGGTTCGACGAAAGTATTCTCCACGTTTTGTTTGAAACGACTGAAATGTCTAGAGACGAGACAAATCCAATACGGGAGGGTTCGCCACCAGTGAAGTATTTAAAGCAAATAAAGATTGAAATCACGATCAATGTTTTTGGTAATGCAAAACACAGTTTCCAGTTCCACGTGCACGACATTATATTGGTAGAACAACTGTCTTCAACTAGCACGACATTCCTTCTTACGGTGGCGTACCTAAGGTTTCTCGCGCCCGGGGACAAAGTCAGTTTGAGAGCCCCCATCCAGATAGTTCGTGACAGTACCGATGCGAAGAGTGAGTCGGAAATTAAGGTGCATCGACATCTGACTCAAACCTCGAATATACAGTAATTGTTTCCAAACTCATCCGGAAAGTTCATATGACTGTGACGTCACAAGATTGTTACCAGTACTTCCAAATTTTGCAAATCGTTACTATCGTAGAGTTAAGAATCTAACCGATTTGCGTGAAGCTATTCCCAGCACTGTGAAACTTCGAACACGACTGAACATTCCAAGTGCTGTATTGCGACATTGTAAACTGCGGTAATACATTCCGATTGTAGCAACTGGTGAAAGAAAATGCAAAACTAGCCAAAAACTTTCCTTGTCATCTACAAAAATGTGCATGAATTTTAACGACATAATTTTTAGGCACAGATATTCTGATAACACATCATAAAATTAGCCAGAGTTGCACCTTGTTTTCGAAAGCACGGATTTGTCATAGATTTTTGAAGATCCCCGATACAGTGCACCCACTTCTTTCCTTCTCTCGTGACGTCTGGTCACAATCACCTCTGGTGCGAATCATAGGGTTTGGAGCAAGCACTGAAAGAGTTGCATTTAAAAATGTAACAAAAGACTGACTGAGGGCAGACTCACGAATACATAAAAAAATTAGAGAGAAGAATGCATATGAAAAACTGAAAGCAATTGATTTTATACCAAACTATTAGGCAAATATACAATTGCAAAATCCTGAAACATTTCTTCTGAATGTAAACCCTGGAAAGCTAACAGAAAAAAAACAAATGCTGCGATACAATTCTATACTTGTAATTGTCCAACACCGAAGGCAAAGTTTTCTTGCTTTGCTCATGCATATTCATTGATTATTTTGTCAAAAACATCATAAATTTTTTGCTGTGTCAGTTGTATTAACTTGGGAAATATCTAAGCCTTATGAGGCTCCGTGAAAAGTTTCAGGTTAACAATTTTTTAACCTGAATTTCAACAATCATGCCCATGGAGATGTTCAGTTTGTGGGTTGAATTAATATAAAACACATGTGAAAATAACTGAAAAGTTCACAGTTGTAACTAAAATAACGCTGTTGCGCAGTTGCAATGTGAGTTTTGCATACCTCAAGTAGACAGCATTCATTTTAATATGGCACAAATAAAAATCATCATAACAACCTTCAGAACCTCAAATCCATTTCTATATGAAATTTGTCAAACCATAAAAACTCAAAAATTTTCCTAAGCAACAGATGCTGTATTGTAAGCAGGGTGGTGCAGAAAAGGGTTGACTGTCCCGGGCATCAAAGGCAGGGAGGAATCCAAAGACCGAAACTACAAACATTAAAATGCTGTAACTAGATGTTTTTTTCTATTGTAAGCGACTAACAATGCTGCTTGGATTTAAATTTCGACCTTCTTTTTTGTCAATATTAGTTTTCACCAGAGTGGCGTAACTGACGGGGTCAGGAGTGAAAAACGCCCATCCGAGCAACCTAGATGTAAAAACGGATTCCACACTTAGCTTACACGTTGGTGTTCAGCGTTCCTTCGTTGTTCAGTGGGTTGTTGTTTTTGTGTTTCTCGGAAGTTATTTGGAATGTTTTCAGGTGATTTCGGGATTTAGTATAGAAATCCACATACGAAGACACTTTCCTTCCTGATTTTTTTTCCGAGTGTTGGCAAGTGGGCCTCTTTCAGATATGCTTTCCCCTGGCCAAAACATGTAATTACGCCATTGCTTTTTACGTATTTCAAATGCCTGTATTTCTCACATTCCTTCAGCTAGGATTTGCTAGAGGGGCACCTGGGCATACAATCAAGTAGTTGTCCACATAATCACCAGACGTCTCCACGTCCCTGACTGTAAGTTTCATCCAGAGCCGGATTAAGGGGGG
>Ga0210059_1009736_pt1 | contig 14947 bp, 12 predicted proteins | sample Ectturendosymbi2_FD_188042 | JGI IMG/M metagenome (GOLD analysis project Ga0210059, IMG submission 188042) | Ecteinascidia turbinata endosymbiont from Florida, USA - Sample 2 (SPAdes) (version 2) | ecosystem: Host-associated > Tunicates > Ascidians > Unclassified | place: Key West, Florida...
ATAAAATTGCTAAACTCTAGCCTTCGCTCTAAGAGCTCAATGCTAGGACAAATATTCACACACCCAAGGGCGCAAACAAATGCGTCGGGCTTATTCCACAGTATAACCACGAGATGGCGGTGCGGCAGTGCATTGAAACGCCAGGCCCATGAACACAGCATCAGTTGCACACAACAAACCTTCAGCACTGACTGCATAAACTGCCTAGCTTTATTCAAATAGAAGATGCCTACTTCAGCATAATAAATACTGCAATTATCTAGTAGTTTCGGTTTGCCCAGCTCGTAGCAAAACTGACCTATTCAGCAGACAACACTATTGTCAAACAACAGAAACGATGCACTGCTGTTCTATCGACTATCAGAGACTCACCAGTGTACAACGGGATCCGTAACTATAGGTGTAGCAGAAGGCAAAGTTTTGGGGGTGCGAAAGATTTTTGCCCGAATTCTCCCAAACTTGCCCGAAAAAAAATACAAAAAAGTGACATCCAAATGTCATTTTGGGCGGCTCTTCATGTCATTTTGGGCACGATTTTTTGCAGTCAAAGCATGTTGGGAGTTTGTGAAGGTTTTGAGAGATTTTTCCCGGATTTTACCGGATTTTTCCCGGATTTTACGGGATTTTGCCCAGATTTTCACCAAATCAAAACTTTTGGGGTGCGCTTTCACCCCCGCCTCCTACACTAACGTCCGTAATAGTAAAACTCTTAAGGACCGTGAGAGCCATTGACAAGGATCGAGGCAATTTCGGCCATAACTCGCCGACCGATCGCGCTGAAGAGTCAATGAAGATATCATAAGATGCGGTACTTTGTGATAAACAAACAAACAGGTACCTTTGCATTTAAAATTTTGCCTAGCAGTGTGACGTAACTATGGAGTATTGTGACGTCACTATTACGTATGAAATTATGTTACAGTCATCTTACGTTACGATCAAATATTTGTGGTAAACATTTGTTTACATTCTGGTATTTTGCATCACGTACAAGTCAAATTGCATGTAACGTTCCATGTGCTTGTAGACAAGTTACCTTTGATGTACTGTACCTGTATCCTGCTATTTTTATTCGTGGTGATCCATGAAATACAAACCCTCTGACCTTTTGCAACTGAATTTCCGAAAATAAAGTTAGTTGCTGCAAAAGTGACTTGTAAGTTATTAGCAATTTATTAGTCAATGAGATTTGGCAAAGAAGTTATTTTTAATGAAGATTCTCTGAAACGCAATCAACAAATTAAGATGGAAACATACTTCACATAAAGACGTCACACTCACAGTTATATTAACTCTCAGCCGTTTCGCAGCTCATGGAAAAAGGTGTCAAAGAATAGATGGTTTATTTATTCATTTTACGACAATCTTGCCACAGGCGGTAGCCTTTTTATTTTACTTCGCCTTAACCCATTAGGCCAAAGGAAGCTTCCGATAGTGATTTCACTATCGAGGATGTTATGCTTTGGCCGGGTATGCGCTTCTGCTTGCGCTCTCAATGTAAGCGCTGCTCTGCAGGGCGCTTACACGCCTGACTGGTGCAATTTTGTCGTGTCACGTCGAGCTTTCAAAATACAGCACGAGTAAACTAAAAAAAAAAACATAAATAATACGCAAAACGAATACACTGCTTTACTAGAATCTATTACCACATTTCAGAAATTCGTCAACAGCGTTAAAACTAGCTACTGAAACGGCAGTCGGCGCATCAGGCACATCATATAGATATACGCGCAACAAATCGGTATGACCCGAGCGCTCAAATCTTTCAGCAAAGCCGGTTTCGTTCAGAATATCATGAACTTTGTTATGAAGGGCTGTTCGTGCTGCGCAGTGAACGTTACAACGGAAGAATAGGTGTAATTCGATCTCCATTTCACCTCATAGTTGTTTTTAGTGATATTTAACGGACTATGGGGGAAGCGAAGCATACAGCGAATGAAAGTCATATGGGGGTTGAGTCCTAACAAATGATGAGTACTTTTTTATGTGTGATAATGGGAGAAAATGGGAATTCATGAAGATGGAGTGGCTGGCTGAAGATTTGATTTCGAGTGGTAGAGAGTTCCACAAGCTGGAAGCCTTACGGAGGAAGAAGTCATAGGACAAGGATTTTTTAAAAGTGGTATTTGAACATTTTTATGGTGACGTAAAGCATACGGAACAAATTCTTTGAACGATCTGAAAGAACTGGCAGGAAAGGGGCAGGGTACCATATCAAAAATTAATTTGGATACATAACAAAGCAGATATATTTTTCTACGTAAATGTGGGCTTGTGAGGTTTAGATCGGCTAGTACATCGTTTGAGGAAGTAGTTTTAAGACAACCTAGTATTATTTTAGCAGCGGAGAGTTGTGCTTTGTCTAACATTCGATTGTCGTAATCAGAACAGTTGTCGTAGATGATACTACCATAGTCAAACACCGGTAATATGTTCGTTTTATATATCGTGAGGAGAGCATGGCGAGGCACAACATTGACGAATGAAGGAAGACGGTTAATTTTGGTCACCACTTTCTGATGTAAGTGTACAATATGAGTGTTCCAAGAGAGACTGAGGTGAAATAGTAAGCCTAGATGTTTGTGTGTATCTGTTTCCGAGAGGTGGGTATTATTAAATAATAAAGGGGGGTGATCATTCCTGTACTTAGATATGGTCATAACCGCAGTTTTGTGGGGTTGAAAGTAACATTCCAAAGCTCAGACCAATGGTGCAACGTGCACAGATCTTGAGTAAGCACACTGTGCAAGTGGACAGGACACTTATCTGAATAAAACAGGGTGGTGTCATCTGCAAAAAGAGAGATAGACGCTTTAATATTTGTAGCAATGTCATTAACATAGATTAAAAATAACAGAGGCCCTAAAACAGATCCTTGTGGAACACCACAATTCGTATAATTAAGATCCGAACGAGAACGGCCCAATCACTAGCGTACGGAAGGGGGAGGCCATTGTGCCATGGCCACCCCCCTCAGACCCAAAAATTAAAAAATGTAAAAACAGTATTGTCTAAAACTTGCTTCCAGAATGCACAAAAATGCGTACTTTTAGGTGTGATTTTACAAAAATTTCCCGAGGGCATGCCCCCGGACCCCCTAGAATAGTCGTGCCTTCGGCACTTTCCCTAAAGTTGATTTGTGACATCACATGATTGTGACGAAACTTGGCCCTCTCCGCGGAAATTTTCTGCGTTCGCCACTGGGCCCAATAGATGGTTCTTCTGCTGATGATACAAGCAGAGAGCATGTTTTGAGAAAAATTGACAAGCAGTCTCATAGTTTTGTTGCTTCGTGATTTGAGTGGCAATAATGAATGAATAAACCTACTCACAACATTTGAAAGTGAAGCAAAGTCATTGGTAATTTCTGTGTTTATTCAAACTCCAAATGCAACCGTTTTGACCTTTGTCGTCTCATCAACGGAGCACAGAGTTTCAGTTTGGTTGGTGAATGCGAACCTATGAGAAACTAAAAACAAGACTTAAAATGTTTCAAATATTTTACTTTAACAGCATTGACTTAGAAAACAACTTCATCACATTCCATGAAAATACGACAAGGCTTGGTAAGGCAAACTGTAAGAGCCAGTAACTAAAGAGGTAAAACACATGAAAAATCACCAGTCACGCCATGCTACAGCTCTGGTATTGTTATACTACGCACAGATGATCTTCAACGGCACAGTCCTCTTTGAAATAATGTGAGCAGGGTGTCAAAACTGGTCAGTATTATATACCTGAAAAAAGTGATATTTCAAGTTGTGCTCCTGCTAGCTAATTTGATGAAGAAAATTGCAAAATCAACTCAGAATCTTTACTATGGAATACTTCGTACAAACTACCACTTGTATTTGTCAGGAAATCTTGGCCGCATCGCTAAAATACGATGGCTTGAAAAAATATTGCGACATTTTTAACAACATTCTTAACACCGCCGCGTTTTTCGCGATAGTGTTCATGGAGTGCTTATTAGTCGCACAAATCAACCCACCGGAATATTACCATAAAGTATTCCTGCAACGACCGAAAAGGAGTTATTATGCTTTCGTGGTGCTGTAATTGCATATATGGAGTCGGACAAATAGCAAATCACAGAAATAAATGTGATGGCTGGCAGTGGCTGCAAATCTAGAATATTTCCATATAACTGGGTGCACATGCACTCAAGCATTCAGTGACAGGCAAGATTTTCGGTGGTAACTCCAGGTGCCTTGCCTGCAAAGCAGACAGTGGGATCGAATAAAGTACAGGTTTTGATTTGCCCTGTTGTTGTATTTGTTAATTTCCAACCTTTTAATTGGTCAAAAAGTTATTGTGAATGTGATAAAGATGAATGATATGGTAAATATTTGCTTCGTTGTTTTAGGTGCGTAAAAGTTATTTATTTATATCATGGCTGTAAGGGCGCAGACAGGGACGCTAGCGGTAGGGCAGGGGGGGCAATAAAAAAGTTGAGGGCAATGGAAAATTATATAAAAAAAAATCGTTGCCAGTGTGCTTATTTCTGTCCAGCAACAATGTTGACCTCGAAAATAGTAGCAGACATTATACAAAACCATTCTGAATTTTCTGGATGCGCGAATAGCTGCAATAAATTTATTTTCAATTCGATCTTGATAAACCATGAAATTACCTACGATGCTGTTATGAAACAGGCACCTCCGCCTCCATTGTCCCCGTTTTGAAAGGGAAGGGGGGCAATGCCCCAGCCTTCCGGCGTCCCTGGCGGCAGATCTGCGAAAAGTTCCAACTGCAAGATTTTATAACAACGAAAACGTTTTCGTTTTTTTTCAAAATCGCGTTTGATGTCAGGATTTATTAAACAAGACCCAAAGCAGTGGGTTTCAATGCGATATTGCCAACAACCATCTGAAATTATTCATGATCTCACTGTTACTGATGATCACACTTAACGTGGTGTAGCTCTTGTTCAACACTACAACGGGGTGTTGACAGAAAAGGAAGGAGAATTCAATGCTTGCTGCAAGGAGTAAGCGAACATTGCAAGTAATTTTCTAATTGCACAAAGTTTACTTCAGCTGGTCAAACATGGACCACTACACCAAAACTGTTTTCATTTTCATCATTCGTAAGTTGAACATTTAATTCAGAGACCCGCGTAATCCTTTTTATTCCTTGACATAGGAAACGAACTGAGATGAGTTTTATGGTAATGATTGTGCAGGATCTCTAATTAATCTGCAGTCAATGGTGTTGCTCCTATTACATTACGAAATGCAAAAAGCAATTATAAATGTTCTTTATTTGAACTCCTGTGCAGCATGTTTATTTTTCAAATATACCTTCTTAATACAAGAGCTAGCGTTTTGAAAGTGTGCAAATGTTTATGTTTGACGTATGCCCAACATGCAAATCGCGCCAAGTTTGAAGGTCTTTGCGCAAACCTCTAAATTTATGATCTTTCTGGAAATATTTTACATATGTTCGTTTGAAATGAGATGGTAAAAGGTTGCGAAGTAGAAGGAAAAATTTTCTTTAAAATTTGTTGCGTACAAGGGTGGACCACCTGAACTATTAAAGGAAAATCAGTTATTCTGAACTATGTCAAAATTGTGATATGAAACACATTCGATATTAAGTCAAATTATAACGAAATGCAAGACGTTTAATACTGCCGTACGTAGGTAATACGTAACACAGTACACTCCGTGTGCAGTATCAGTAGTTTACACGAAAAGTTGCAAACCAACTAAAAAGTTCAAACCAAACCATGTCCGGTCCATAAATATACACAAGATGCTTTCAGCATGACATCATTCTTCTTACATTGGCAGAAATGACTCAGCAGCTCTCTGAGGACACTGCATGTAAAGGATTTCATCACAGACTCAGCTGTTGATGATGCGACAGTCAGCTACGTTTTATTAAGTAATGTTTGATACGTCTTCGAAGTTGTATATTCAACATGCAAAAGAACGTCAACTTACCGCAAATCTACGTCAGTCAGCATTCAAATGCAAACATTCAAAGGAACCTTCGTGTGTGATAAATGCAAGTAATGTGAACGAAACAGGAGATCTCATAAAGTTGATAACATTGTTTTAAATAAAAAATAACTGTTGGTGAAAGGGTCTGTTTCAAAACAATACGGCAGTAGCTGCGTTTTTTTTTTGTATTTTTACATATTTTTCAGTTTTTGATAGGTGCATCCTTCTTAGCAAAGAGGGCATGAAACTGCTATTCATAAAACATTTAGGCGCTTGTTGCCTTATTCGAAGGAGCAGCTATGCTCGCGTGTTTTAAACATTCCAAAAATTTCGTTGATAGCTGTAAAGAATCAATGGATGGCTGGACACTATGGAGAGGCTTTGGACTTCTGGTCTTGGATTCGTGAGCAAATAATATTCTAATTGTGGTTTTAAAAAAATTTTCTGTTCCCAGCAGCAAAGCAATTGCAATTGTTTTCCTTTTCTGTTTCAAAATAACACCTTCAAGAGTCAAAATGCTTAGCGCGGAGGTTTACAGTAGTTAGTTTTAGGAGCTTGTTCTTTGTCACAACTTTGACACATGTAAGTTGTCTGATAACGCGGTGGCATAAACCTTCTTTGCGAGGTGTGGTGACGTCATCGACACATCAGTCCCTCACAACTGGCAGTTGCTCGAAGAGGGACGGTCTTACCACATCAGAACTTGTGACGGTGATCAACTTGTAAAGTGAACTTACTGCCGCGTAGTTGCCGCTGTAACAGAAATAAAAAGACGAAATGGTAAGTTTTTTGCTGAAGCAGGTTGGTTGAAATGGAGTTGCTTTCAACTACGAATCTTGTTTTTTAGGATTACCAACTTACGGAAGAACAGAAGGTCGGTAAGTGCATTTCGTTTGGAGTAAAACACAAGTGTTAAGTATATATCGTCTAAACCTGGGTGAGCAGGCCAGATGAGATAAAGGTTTACTTAATTTTCTTGTTTTCATATCAGTTGTTTGTATTTCCCGAAAAACGAAAGGTTCAAACTTTGGGAAGTCTAAAACAAGCTTACTTCCGCTTAGCAAGAATTCGGACGAATACTTTGTGCATAAATATGAATTTCCCGCTGAGCTAAATATTCATAAAAGTGTAACTCGTCAAAGGTCAACGAGATTAAGATAATAATCCTTGTGCAACGATTCTTTATTCTGACATAATGTCTTGTTTGTTGTCACTTCACGGAAGTATGACATGGAAAAACTGGCGTATAGCTTTCTACGCTGTGGCTATGGTTCGTGTTTCTTCCGAATATGCCAGATATGACGTTCCAGATATTTAAAAGAGTTACCAGATTAGATGTTCCATGTTCCACATTAAAGACAAGTTACCAGATTAAGATAATACCAGCTTACAAGAAAAGGTACCGGATCGGATGTTCCAAACACAGAAGGTTTATTTCAGTTGAGCAAGAAAAAGTTAAAAAACTGCGAGCTTTGTTTCTTGTCGTTCATGTTCTTCACAAACGAATAAATGTTCCAGCAATAGAAGTTACAATATTTCATTTGGGGCTAATTTATATAAAGTTTGGCGTTTATTTAGAATATCAGTATTTCAGGAAACTTTTAAATAAGCTTATTTCTTTTAAGAACCCAGTGTTTCTTTCTCGTACAGAAATAGGCTATCGTGAATGCGACGGCCAACTGGTAACCTGCGGCATGTTGTGCAATTTAGAAATACGGTGATAGGAATTGTTTGTATCACAATCAACACAGAATTCAAAGCTGCATTTGAAGTCTTTGTGGCCGACTCCGACGATGGAACCATAACCACGAAAGAACTAGGCACTGTTATGAAAATGCTTGGGCAAAACCCCACAGCGCAGGAACTCAAAGACATGGTAGATGAGGTTGATATGGATGGTGAGGCGCAGCTAATGACTGACAGTTGCAGTGCCTGATATGCTGTGCGGTGATGGCTTAATAACTAGCGACAGCTGCCGGTTGAGCCGCATGATTCGCTGCCTTCGCTGTCTTTAGACGTGCATTTAGCAAGAAGTTTGCGAACCGATATGAATTAAACTTTGCTGCTATGGATTCTGTTACGTCCTCAATTTGACTTTTCAAATCAAGAAATTCCGTTCTGCAGGTTAAATTGTTTTGCACAAGCTGGATAAAAAGTCGCACAAAGAATTGTGTAATTTCGAAAGGGCGATATGTGCTCTGAAAACGTTGCTACCAACTAAGATACACGATTAAAGTAAATTTCTGTCATTTAAGTCGCTTGGCTGGCTACATGAAGTCAGCAACACAATTTATGAAACAAGCCGCTATCAAAAACAATCTAAACTGAAGTGTATTCAAATCTAAAAGTCGCGTGTAAATCTGGGTTTGGATGACGTGAGCCTTCATTCAACTTATGATGTATCAACTCCTCTCACTTTGACTCCGCAATGATGCAGCCAACGTTATTTAACACGTATTGGTCATTTGTTACTAAGGTAATTAAGCAACCAAGGCTTCGTCATCAGTGCGCTGGATGTGTGCTGCTACTATCGCTGCAACTGTTTGTGGTGTCACGATCAAAATTACTGTAAAAAAACGTTTGTATCGCCGTAGAGTTCAAAGCGGCATTCGACATTTTTGTCGTTGATGCCGAGGACGACGTCATCACAACGAAGGAACTGGGCAAAGTTATGAGAATGCTGGGTCAGAGCCCGTCCGAGAGCGAACTGCGGGAAATGATTGAAGAAGTTGATGTTGATGGTCGGTGGCGATGGAACGATCAAAACATAGCTCGCATCCACTAAAGCACGACGTCACATGTCCGGTCACACATCACTGGTCAAATTCACCGCGTTCTGCAGATAAAGCTTCGCACCTCGTCACATGCAGCTTACGTCATAATTTTTAGGATGTCGTCATTATCTTTTGCCGCTGCACAACATTTCACCTCACAAAGTAATTTCCCATCACAATACTTGCTAGTTGATGCATGACAGAATGAACTACAACGCTTCATCTTGTTTTGTCTTATGGCATTATAAGAGACACATCCTCGCATTCGCAGTTATGGTGGCGCTCCCCGGTAGAGTTGATGCCACACTTTTAAAAATAAGGATTGATTTTCTTATCTAAAAGTGATGTGCGTGAGCTTGAATGGATCTATGATAAAAACAGGACCTAATTATGGAACAGACTGTTCTAGATTATATTTTTGCAATACAATTGACAACAATGCATGAGAAATCCTGAAGAAGCTGCTTTTGACCCTGAATTGAGGACGTCAGTTTTATAACTAGAAGCCGCGGCGAAAATGCATCTGATGCAGAAGGTTTATTAAAAGTATAAACACCACAACCTTCTGAGAAACAACCAAAACTTTTTTTCCAGTTTGATTATGAAACTCGGAACATAGTAGAATTTAAAATTCATAAAAGTCTCGGTGTGATAAAACAGCAGCTTGACGTGTCTACTAAACTACCGTTAAGTCTTGAGTCTATTGAGTACATGGCTGTTAAAATTTGCGCGATGGCGAAACTGCTTGTGCTGGTGGTAAACAAGTTAGTGTAAATCAACCGAAAGTTACATTGGATGCTAATTCAGTTTTATTTATATTCTGCTTCTGTACTGCTTTCGGAGTGTCACGAGTGGTCTGCGTCGCCCATCTCCGCTTGCTTGCGCCCTGAGCCACGCTGCTGCTTTCGCAGTGAATGCTGCACTGATGGTCGAATGTGTAAATTGCCCCATGTGTAGTAGGTCGAATGCAAATGGATATTTTGTTCTTTGCACAGTCAGTCTAAAGTAGACAGGATGCAAAGATCAGACGTACTTTGCACAATGCTGCCAAAACGTTTTCTAAACAAGGTTAAAGTGATGTATCAGCGATTTTAAGTGAATTATAACCGAACTTTTTAATCCGTTGATTTGACAACTCAAGATCAGTACATTTTCCGCAAACAAAATATATCATTTAAATGTCATTCCATGCTGCCAAAACAGCTTTGCACAACAATGCCGATAGTTCTCGGCTGAAACCTCGCACCTAGAGGTCAAAATTCAAGGCTCTCGTAAACACTTACTCGAATTGAAAGTACCAAAGCCTTGGAAACAGTGACCCAGCGACACAAAGGCACACGATTGGTTAAAACCAAAGCGCCTCTTGTAGGGAGAAAACTTTGTAATAAAAAATGGTTTATATTTATTCCCGTAGTTGAAGATACGCGATAACGCAAAAAATGAAAAACAAATCGATCGATTTGCTTCACAGAAAAAATTTTAGACTCTACTTTATTTTTAAAATTAAAAAATAAAATTTTCTAAGAATTTAAAAGCCCTAGTTGGCTGTTGGATAATGCTTTCTGCATGTTGCATGGCTTCTGTGAGAAGCAATTTTGAAAATGATCCGTTCGTGAATGCATCGTATGCATGCTTTATGTATGGCTGTGAAGTCTTACATGCAGCTATTGATTATTGGAATTCCAAACAGTTGGTTTGCTTTCTGATAACGCATGCACAATGTGTACGTATAATGTCATTTAAACAGATACAAACGTTTCCATTATTTGCAACAATCACTTGTCGTTGGTTGAGAGCATGGGTAAATTTGATGGCTACCTATTAGTTGTTTATTAGTGATTAAAATGTACTAAAGGTTTTTACAAAAGCTGTGTTATCTACTACTTTTCAGGCACGGTGTGCACCATTTATAAATTGATCAAGTGACCATTTAATACGCCCTTGAACTATTTCTTGTTTACATATTTTTCGTTCACTCAGATATTGATCTGAAACTGGTTTTTACTCTCAACTTGTAGTTATTTTTTGTTGAAACGTGGATCTTATACTTCATGCTAAAAAATTCTACTCTGAAACAAGTTCTATTCTCTTTTGAATTTTCTCAGTTTAGGCAGTTAGTTCATTGATCCTTTATACATAGGTAGATTTCTTCTCATATTTCCGGCACATTTGTTGCAGTCATAAAATTGAAATATGAGATACATAAAAATAATTTGAACTGCAACCATTCGCCTCTTTGAAAATTAAGTTTAAATTCTGTTAGAATGGTTTAATATGCCACCGGTAACAACTAAAAAAATTATGCCGGAAATAAAGGCAGTGGAACCATTGATTTCGAGGAGTTTTGCCTCATGATGTACCGGCAAATGCAAGCTGAGGAAGACGCAAAAACCCCTGAAAGGGATGAGAAGGAATTAAAAGAAGCTTTCCGTCTTTTCGACCTCAACGGAGACGGATTCGTGGATTGGGACGAACTGAAAGTAAGTGTCTGACAGTAACATCAATAATCTTTCTTTTAAACAGAAACCAACACGACGTGATAATCACCTCGCAGTAAACTTTACAGGAAGATCGCGGAGCTGGTTTGATGTAAATAGTACTTGACACAACGGAGTGCTGTGTTTTAAATTGCAATTCTGGCATTATCAAGTTAACTCAGTTGACAGACAACGTCTTATCAGGCAAATCTCGCTTAGATATTTAACAGCTGCATGCAGTGCTCTTCTTCATCGTCTGCGTAAGACCCCAGTAGTAATCCTGTCATGTTTTCTCACTGTTGTGTATTTTATGCAAACGCCTAAGTATCTGAATAGTTTCTGACAAAATAATTGCTATGAATGTGTTGCGATCGGAATGCCCGAGCGGCATGTGCGCAAAGCTTCGCACTGTGGCAGCAAGCAACAATAGAGATCACACGCCGCGATCACTCTATTACTGCTTATTCGCGCCACGCACATATAGTGTTTTTCTTCGCGCACATTCCGTTCGTGGTGAACCGCGCATTCCAGCGCAACGCCAGCGGAGTGGTTGCAACAAATGCTTTCATTCGTGCACATGTCGCCAAACAAAAGAAACGCACACACCGCAGATTTGCAGCAGACTTTCTGTTCCTGATACCGCGGAATACATAGAATACTAAGGTGTTAGTGATTTGAGGTAGAAAACGTAAAATAGCAAGAAAACAACTTTTTAAATAGGTTGGTTCTTTTTTTCTTTCACGCTGACGCAAACGGGAAGTTTGCTTCGAAGTTGTACTTGATTCGTAGAGAATGCGAAGAGATTGGTTTACAAGTTTTAACAGTAGAAGTGGATTTGCACTGTACGTGGTCATCCTGCCCATTGTAAAATTTACTCGGTTTTTGAAAACGTATGATAGTTAATCATATCTTTTTGCAAAATTTGGTATCTTGTAAGATGGGGCAAAAGTAGTCAGAATCGAACCGACAGAGGTTTGAAGCGGCGTCGTTCACCGGTATCGATAAATATAAGAAAAAAACAGGCTGAGTGAGTAGGTGCGCCTGCGAGGATTGTTACGAAATTTAAAGATTTATTGTGGTCTTTTCAAAATTTACTTCTTTACATACGTATTGCGGATTGCTTTTAAAACGTCCTCTTCTATGCGTTTTTCTAGACTTGTGGTGGGGTCAGTGAATAACGTCATTTTTGCAACTCTTGCTCAACGGTTAGAAGCCATGATAAGGAATAGCGTAGGTTGGGGGTAAATCCAGGGCGGAACGGTCGGGTCAGTCGTTTCTCCACACGATCGTCCGGCCATTTGAAATTGAAAGTAGGGACAAAAATGCCAAAAATCACGCAATGTCTTCCTGGCAGGAAAGAACGCGCAGATGCAGAGATGTCGTCTACAGAAAAAAATTATGCTTGTTCTTGCTGAGGCTATCGAAAATGTCAATTGATATTTCTTGAATTGAAGTTAAAAAACTTATTCGTCCAGGTCAAGAAATGTTGTCCCAAGAGGGTGGCTTTGACCACGTATTTGAGAAGAGTGTGCGTGTGATAGCTTGAAACGCAGAGTTGAGAGGGTGGAAAGAAAGGATGTGAAAATGTAAACAATAAAGCAAATTTTATTTACTTCGCAAAACTAAACATTGTTAGACGAAGGTTTACTAACCTTCCACTTGTTTATTGGTATGGTGTAACCAGTATGTTGTAGTTACTGTGGATGTGTGTGCCAGCGGTTGCTATATAGTCCATAGCTATAGTATAGACCAGCAAACTGGGCATATGTTGCATTTTACAAAAACAGATGCATGCTCCCTAACCAGGACCGGTGCTAGGTGGTTTGGGCCCCCAAGCCTGGACTTTGGGGTCCCAATATACAATATATTGCATTTAACACATGATCTTTATATACCGTATTTATCCGATTGTAAGCCGCGGCTTATAAAGTTTTTTTTCATCGTTTCGTGCGGCTTACAGTCAAGGGCGGCTTACATTTTTCATTTCTTCACCTTATCGAAAGGCATAGATGACGTTCCAGCTTTCCTTGGCTGCGTTATTTTCGACCAAACTCTCTTTTCGCATTATATTCTCTTCAGCATCACGTGCACATACGTCACAGGAGCAATTATGACGAACAGAAGGCAGTTGTGGCGAAGCGTCATTAGCAGGGTTACGAATAACCGCGAAAAGTGTTAGTGCGCGAAAGTTATCTGAGGCTTAGGGAACCTATGTTCAAGTGTGGCTTACAATCAAGGGCGGATAACAATCGAGCAAATACGGTAAACAAAAACTGATTCTTTTTAATAAATTTTTATAAAAGCATGTTTCTAAAGCATCAACATAACATATAAATCAGGCTGAATTTAGCATTTGCCATATCTCAAGCTTGAAAAATGACTTTTTCTTAGCTTTCAAAGATGCAATGTATTTATCAACTCAGTCATATGTAATGTTTTTGCAGTTTCACTTTATCATTGCCAGATTAGCTAGTCTTTCTTCAGTCACAGTTGACCTGTGAAACATATTGATTAACTTCAGCTTCCTGAAGCTCCGTTCAACAGTGTTGCATACAGCAGTGATCGGCAAACGTTCGTTATGATGGTCCCAAGCCCCATATCAGAGTCGTAATTAAAGGCCCGTGCTTATTTTTAAAGCTTACTTTCTAAGCTCCGTTTCTTTATTCTATTCCAGCAGACTCTTGCTCTATTTCAATGCACTTTTTAAGCTCTAAGTCTTTATTCACTATGGCAAATTCACACGAATTGACAAAAGGGGAATGAGAAGCAGTACTTCATAAAGATCAAATTTTCTAAAAGTGCTCAATAAGCAACATTTTTAAGGGGGATGCCTATTGGGGTAAACAACATTATAGATGGGGACTTCATCTTTTTCATTAACACCTCTGCCTACGCTCTTTTCCACGCAACTCCCTTTGTGCATATTTCAATAAATGATCCTATTGTAACATTCTGGCGACTGCCTAATTGGGCAGATTAAAGACTTTTTGCAGAGAACGAACTTTTCGCGAATCTAAATTCCATCTGGGTTTTTGCCCCTACTGACCAGTTTTTGTCACTTTCTTTTACCATCGTTTTTCTTCTCTTTCAGTAAAACAGCATAAACAGTTCTTCCTGCGAATTTCAATATTTTAGCTAGCCCATTCATTCTATAAATAATGTCGTGATCACAGTTACAGCACATACAGTTTCTAGTTCATATCTAGCAGAGATTTCTCTTAAACTGGATATCAAGCTCCTGGGTTCCACTAGCTTTCGAACACAGATCAAAAAACATCTTGATTAAAATATTTGATCCTTATGTTCTTGACATTACTCTCCGTGCCTTGTAAATGTTCTGTGCCTATTTCGTCCTTGTTGTTATTGCCTCTTTTTCTTGAAAGATCGGTTTATCATTATTAATATTTTCTTTTTTGCCGTTTCTAATCTTCTGAAGTTACGTCGTGTTTAGTGTATCGCTGCTGTTACAGCCGAGCAAGCACGATGAATGACCCATGGTCAGCTGACCAGGTGACCACAGGGTCTTTTCATTGACTCTGTAACAGGGGCGTAGGAGCCCAATCTGCCGCCCTGGCCCTAGCAGAAAATGCCGCCCCCTAGTGTGGGCAGTGGTGTTATATTTATGACGTCATCTTGCTCAGCCAACCATGGTATGATATTTTGTTTTTTGAAGGCCTTTTTGCAAGAACTTTCGCCAAATTTAGCGTAAATTGTCGACTGCTTAACCTCCCCGAAAACCATGCTGCGG
>Ga0210059_1009737_pt1 | contig 14947 bp, 11 predicted proteins | sample Ectturendosymbi2_FD_188042 | JGI IMG/M metagenome (GOLD analysis project Ga0210059, IMG submission 188042) | Ecteinascidia turbinata endosymbiont from Florida, USA - Sample 2 (SPAdes) (version 2) | ecosystem: Host-associated > Tunicates > Ascidians > Unclassified | place: Key West, Florida...
TAACTTGTAAGGAAAGGAATGATGCAGAAAGGTCGTACCAAGGTTGAATGAGCACGATGACGTCATATACTTTACGGTTTTAACACGGGCCCCTACAACAGCGATTTGACCCCCCTGGCCCAATGTGCTAGTTTCGCCACTGCCAACACCCCCTTGTGTACGCCCTTGGCAGACAATATAAAAACAATGGTTTCAGACAAAGTGAACTATGGCGGAACGCGATCTTAAACATGCTTGGTGGACGACAGATCTGCAAAATGTTGTGAGATGGTTTCTGGATGCAGACGATAACCCAGATTTCCACCAAAACCTAATTGTTACTTTTTTAGCCCATTTGTAATGTTCCTTGAAATTTGCATGCAAATTTATTCCGTGGTATTTGCATTAAGTCGACAAATTAACAAGCAAAAGGTATACGAAAACAATTAATATCCTTGCGAAAGTAATAAAGTTGTTGCAAATATCAAGCTCAAAGGGGGGGGGGTTAACCCCAGAACTTTCCCCTTGCGCACGACCTTGGTCATGGCTAGAAGTATTCTCAATCAAGGCGTGAATGGGATGTTTTGTTACGTCACAGATAGGGGTGCCGAACTTCGTGATGCGATGTCGGTAACTCCACATGTTGTTTTTCGTTAGGACGGTTTATTTTTGGACGATGTTTTGTGATCAAATCTAGTTTGTTGTATTTGTCTTAATAGGAACTAAACATAAAATGTTTATCCAAGACCGACCAAAGTGATTACTTTTACATTAAAAATTGTCAGAAAGTAATAAGCAGTCTTAGCTGAAAGCGCAACTTACCATTCCAATAGTAACTAAGAATTGATACAGCGCACGGTAACGTGGTTGAGTAGGTAGTAGAATTTTTAATACTATATTAGATACTGTATGGGACTATCCTGGCTGACTGAATGCCTAACCCGAACATTTTGGTTGACTGACCGGGACGCCGGGACAAAGCCCTTGAAACCGGGACTCTCCCGGCTGAAGCGGGACCTATGGTAAGCCTACTGTTAATATGTGCAATCATACAGCTTTGAACACACCAGTGTGGCTGAACATGCACAAAGTTTGTCACTGTATCTTTTCGCTTAACAATAGAAGCCCTGGAAAATTTCTCTACCTACAAGGAGGAGTGCGGTCAGTTTTGACCTTTCATTTGTGAAACCGTTTATGAACGTTTTCTTTCAAATTACCTCGAATGTTGCAATGAAATAAACCAGTCAATCATACTTGCATGTTTTTGTAAGGTGAAAAAGTAGCCTACACAGAAAAAGAAAATTGTTATCAAAACATTTCATTATAACTCAGTCAGCACAATTTTTGCATGTCGCAATAGTTGCTTTACCGAATTAGTGGCGTAGCCAGCCCAAAGATTTTTGGGGGGACAAAAAATTTGGGGTGGCAAAATGTATGATTTTAGGCGAATAGCACTATTTTGTTTGGAAAAACACCTCTCAAACCACAAAATGACATTATTTTCCAAAAATTTGAGGTGGGCCATGGCCCCTTTGCCTCCCCCTGGCTCCGCCTATGTATCAAATGCGTGTTTTCCACAACAGACCTTCTTGCGGATTTGGCAGAAGCTAGATTTATTTTTGCATGACACAAACTGGTAATTTTTTCCTTTCTTAGTTTAGGTGTGATTCAACACTGATTGCAGTCAATGCGGTGCTGGATGTCTTGGGTCGCTGATGTGGGTAGGACGTTACAGAGCTCACTACACCTTTCGGCTGTAAAGCTCTTTCATAAGCTCAAGTAGAAACTGTCTCCTTGACAGTTTCAATTTCCTTGTTAGACAGTAAATGATGTAAGCATTTATGCACTACAGTCGATTATGCTGAAAAACAAAGCATCTGGCAATCGCCTAGGCGCACTTTTATTAGTATGGTAGCTAGCCATCTGGTCCAGAGCATCCATAACAGTAGTGCACGCAGAAAATTTTCATGGGGTGGTTCATTTAGTGGCATATGGTGGTAATTCGTATTTGGTGTGCGCTGTTTGTGACGTCACAATTTGACGTCATATTCATGTTTTCAAACCAACGTTTTGGCGAGGTTTGTTGACATAATATACATAATTTTCTACATCCACTCCCCTTATTTTATGTGTCATTGCACTGAATATCAACTATTAGCGCTCCAAGTTAGGATATCGGAAAAAAAAATACACTCAACGCTACGACACAGCAGTTCATTACTGCAAAAATATCAGGCTACGAGTTAAAACAGGGGAGTAAAACATGCTCATCAATGCGGCAGAGCAATTTACAACTGCGAAATGAGGCTGCGCTAATGTCTTGTCGAAAACGAGCAGTCGAGCATAGAAAGTGTACGGCTGGGCTGACGGACGGTTTGCAAGATCGAATCTTGCTAAACTACACAAGAATTGAGAATGCGCATAAAGTACGCAAGAAAAATTTCGAAACTTTTAGTTTTCCTTTTCCCTGCTGAGACATAATCAAAAGCCTGAATGCTTCTATGTTAACAACTGCTGCTTTTGAGCTCGTGCAACAGTTCTATCATGATACAGAAATTGGTAATGTAGCCAGTGGGATCAGCACTTGCACTGATCAGCCTTAGAAGACAAAATAAAGACAACTGTTTCGGATAAAGTGAACTATCGCGGAACACAATCTTAAACATGCGTAGTGGACAAAAGGTCTGCAAAAAGCGGTAAGATGGTTTCTGGATGCAGACGATAACGCAGATTCCCACCACAACCTAATTAGAACTTTTTGGCCCATTTAAAATGTTCCTTGAAATAAGTCGACAAATTAACAAGCAAAAGGTATGCGAAAACAATTAATCTCTCTTGCGCGGGTAATGAAGTTTTTGCAACGTATCAAGCTCAAGGGGGGTTAACCCCAAATCCCCCTTTGCGTACGTCCTTGATTGTTTCGGATAAAGTTAACTATCGCGGAACACAATCTTAAATATGCGCAGTGGACCAAAGGCCTGCAAAAAGTTGTGAGATGGTTCTGAATGCAGACGACAACCCAGATTCCCACCAAAACTTAATTATTACTTTTGGGACCATTTACCATGTTACTTGAGATTTGCATACAACTTCATTCCGTGGTATTTGCAATAAGTTGACAAATTAACAAGCAAAAGGGATGCGAAAACAATTAATCTCTTTTGCGCAGATAATAAAGTTTTTTAAAATATCAAGCTCAGGGGGGTTAACCCTAACCCTCCCCTTGCGTACGCCCTTGGTCCACAACCAGATTAGTACCACGCACGCTAACCAGATTAGTTGAGTACTCTACAATTTCTGGAAGATATTTTGTGGTATTTATAACTTTTACATTTTTGTGTATTGAGCAAGATGCACACAACCTTTTCTGCTTAGCTTTGCAGGCTAAGTGAAGAAAAAATTTCAGAGCATGCAATGGCTTGCCTTTCATTACCAGCTCTACGTCTGGCTCCTGTCGTTGTTGTTTTCATACAGTGCCCACAATTGTTATTTTTTTCTGCTTGAGATCCTCTGCTAGCTTTAGAACATGGTGAAGTAGCTGTCATTTGGACAATATAACCCTTATAGTGAAAAGCCTACTGAAAGAGATATTACAACAACCAACTATTTGACACAGCTAACAAAGAAACCTACAAGACTACTAAATATCAGTCTAGCTCCTGGTTCTCAGAAGAAAATCAATCAACTGTTACTCCATTGTTGCGTAACTGCGTTCATAGTTACGAAAGAAACTCTACTAAAGCTTCTAACCACCTTTTTGAAGAAACTTAACCTCCTGATCACGCGCAGGTCATTTTTGACCGCTCAGGGCTTCTAGGTAGATGTGTGAAATACTCTTGTTTCCAAAAGCTCTAATAAAAAATTCCAATAGCTGCAAAAGCTTTATCATAACTTAGGAAAATTCAAGGAGAATGACGAAGCAAATAGTGACATTAACGAAAATACGAAATGCTATAGTTAAAAAATGGTCAAAAATGACCGCACCGGGCTTCTTGTGTTAATTGCATGCATTTGCAAGATTTAATGATTCTGTTTTTGTAAAATATGATTTCGAAAGACAGAGTCAATCTTTATACAAAACACTATAAGTGCGTCAGTCGGAATTATGCACAGCTGCACATGCAAGCAGCATCTGTAAGTATCTCGGGTTTTGTGCGAACTATTTGCAAACTTTGTGGAAGTCGTCAAGCGAAACAGCAAGTAAATGTCATATTGCAAAGTGATCCGACAGCAGTAAAATGATAACACACCAAAGAAACGCCGCCAGGAATAAAGCTGTTGATTGTGACGTAATCTCCTTTCAAAATGAAAAGAAACATAAAACACGCATTACAAACATCACACGACACAACACAAGGCAGTAACTATACGCGTCATTTTCAAAGATTTCAAAGATTTCTTCAGAACAGCGACGATGGGCTTGACTTGTTCATCTGTTTCAATTAGCGTGTAATTCTCGAAGCCACAAGAACAGCGGTTTTATCCCTTGTACCTCTTGTGTTAAGTTCTACGTGTGCGTGTTTCAGACACAAAGTTGGACACGAGAACCTTGTATGGAGGTCGATTGTCCACCTTTCGTGAAGTTAGAAGCGTTGACGTGCAGTGGCGATTCTAAGGGAAGCTACGTGGTCCATCCCAGACTTTTGGCTGGCCGCAAGCTTGCCCCCCTGTTGTGTGCTCAATTTCACGTTCAAGTTCGTTTGGTTAACATATACGGTAGAATTACTTTCAGCCAACAATATTTTAAACGATAAATTAAAAGCCCTCTAGCCTGCATTCATTACTTCCCAAGTGCATGATAAGGTGGGTTGTTCTTGACGGCCGGGTAATGAGAGTTGTTGCTGACGACACACATCACATACCAGTGGTCACTGATTTCTGCGTGAAATTTAGTCAGACCGCAGTCGTGGTGGTGACACAGTCGCATGAATGGGAAGGTTGGTCTGCCATGTATTTCAGTGTGACTTAGAATTAAATTACTGTTAGCAGATTGTTGCTTGTGCCAGTAGCAACGTATTTGTGAAAGCATTGAGAATTGGGGTTAGTAAATTTATCCGAACTTATCCTGACTGCAGGCGTGTGTTCTTCCAACCTGTGTTCTTCCAAGCGTATGACTTGGAAGAATCTTATGGAACTGGTTCGTGACTTCAGTTTTAAGTCTACCCGCACACGTCATGCAACCTGATACAACTTTGTAATGACATTTTGCAATGATTCAGGAGCAATTCTTTCCGGCATTTCAGCTCTTTGACCCGGAGGAAAAACATTTCTATCAGAAGAACAACTTAAAAGAATTCGCATATGCATATTGAATTAGGCAAAGAATCTGCTTCAGAATGAGTCGTAGTTGCCTACATCGTTCGAACAATTTCTTTCATTTAGCTTGTAGCTCCTCACAAAGCTGCGTTTATTATTAATAACTCTTCCTGTGACCAACGCTTTATGCGGCGATGCCGCAAAAAAATGAAAAAATGAAAATAGTGAAAAAATGAAAAATTCAAAAATGAAAACGGAGAAAAAATTTCTCAGAAATTCCATGACCAGTGAAGGAGTGAGTAACATTACTCTACTTTCAGTTGAAAGGATACGAGCTGAAAAGATAGACTTGCAGCAGATGACTTCATTGTTGAATTTGACAATCGACATGATAGTAATCAAAGGATTAAATTACATTGAGTTGATGTTGATATGAAATTCGGACGTAGTCTGTGCAGGAACTTGTGTGAGAATCATATTACTCATCGTGTATTTGTCTGAATCTTTTTTTGACGTAGTGCTGTTTCGTTTATTACAAGATAGCAATAATCAACGCAGGGTTGAAAAGTCAGTTTTTGAGGATCAATCGGAGGAAAACTAGTGTGAATATCAAAATAAACCACTTGTTTGGGAATATTCTCTAAAGCAGGTTTTACGCCTGCAGTTACATTTTGCAGGTGTCCGCCCTAAACGCCGTTACGCACATATCTATCTGCGGCGTTGCTATGCTACTTTAGGTGCCACTGATTCCGCAACCGCGTTGTTGCTGCTTAGTGCATTGAACAGTCTTTACCATATCCAAGCTGCAGATGGGTATTACACTTGTGATGGTGGTTGCATGACGTTGTTATGGTTATACCACAATCACAAAGTGTCGGTAAACCACCAGAAACACGGTTTAGTCATAGTCATCAATCCGTTGGCAGATGGTTTATTTTTAAAAAATGCTTTGTAGTCTAGTGGGAATATTTTGACTAAACTAGTTAGCAATCAGCAACCTACTTGTCACTGTGTCAGGATGGAATTTGTGGTTGGAACCATTTCTCTTTCAAGTTAATTTTTTCACTTTTGTGCAGCTGTATTCGTTCGTGTGGGGCCGGCATAATTGTGTACGGAAAATGGTGTTTCCTTTTACGTGTGTAGTGCTGCGGAAGTTGCATGGTAAACACATATTGTTCGACATAGCAGTGCAAGTGTGCGACTGCGTCTAGTGGCTTTTATGCGTCTCTAGTGAATAACAAAGCTACGGTAAGTCATATTTAACGATATTCACCAACATACGTGGGGTTTGATAGGGTTAATCATAATCTTCAAAACAACGGAAAATCACTATGCATGAGAGACATTTGTGTAGGTCCCCTTTCTTTTTCCTGGCCCTGTAGTGCTCCCCCACATTTTGAATTATAGAATCGTCAGTGCTGACGTTGAATTCAAACAAAGGTCGTATTTTCTCTCCACTCCTTGCGTCGTTTCCCGCAGGTTCTTCTTTTTTCAAAATAAACAGGAAGATACAACTTGAAGGCCCAAACTAGTTTTTGACTGCGAACGATAAACAGAAACATCCTTTCCTCACACCTGTTGGTGCAACAAAGGTGTCGAGGGATTGTTCGCAGGCGTAAGTCCGGAAATGGTAGAGGTCATGCAAGTTCATCGTCTCTCACCGATGATGGAATCGCGAAGGAGCTGCGTAAGTTTCTATCGACCGGAACGAGAGCAGCTGTTTGTTTCGACTTATCGCTCGAATGCCTTCCTGAAAATACAGTCGTTGTCAGTGAATGAGAAAAACCGTTTGATCTCAAAGAACAAAAGTGCGTGAAGATTTATTAACCAGAAAACAATCAATCCATAGCAGATACAAGCAGGGGATTGCTTGGGTGGGATGAATTCACGGCTCGGAAGGGGTAATCGTACAAAAATATTATTGAAAAGTTAAAAAGACTTTTTTGCTTGAACAAGGGAAATTGTGGGCGAACATCCAATTCAGGTCTTTTCCAACAAGGTCATGGTGATCAATATGTGCATCTAGTTTTTTCGATGTTGAAGTCCCAAGGGGTTGGAACCGGGTTTACGAGGTGATCAAAACCGGATCACGACCTGTTTATGCTTTTGACGACTTCTTGTTTCAAAAAAATACCTTTCAAAAAAACAGACATGCACAAACTACGGTCCGTAGCAGACATGGGTCGATTAAATCACAACTGTAATCAATTACGAATACCATGTACACTTAAATCGCGGTTTAAGTTCGCATCTCAATTAAGTTCGCAAACAATTATCGAAAAATGAGGATTCAAGTAACTTCACTACACAAGTGAAAGAACTTTTTCGACAGGTCAGTGGTATTTACAGTAAATCAAACATGACAACTTGTCAGTGAAGAAAGTTAGGCAAGCAACACTACTGTGCTAAAAGCTAACGATTTAAACCAGTCAGAAAGCGCCAGCTGATGCATATTATGGTCCCTTTTGCGTTTCGCTTCCAAAATCACCTGCCTTAATTTCCCCGTAAGTGTTCGATGGAACTTTTAGTTCATCATAATAATTTCCTGCTTGCGCTTGTGCATTAGGGTACAACAAGTGAATCTCAACTTTAAAGGACTGTATTGTTGGTACGCTCAAACCCACCAATATGGCATCAATTTGTTGTTTTTTCATCTGTGTGCACAAGCTTTGCCAACCGTATGATTGGTTTTATACATTATCGTTTGTTGCTTGCATTGTTTCCAACACGTCACTGACATCAACCAAAAAAAACAACAAAAGATTAAGGACTTCTGTGTCCACCTCTGGCCCATCAACGTGAAGTAAGAGTTGTTTTAATTATCGGCGTTTTTAAATCAGGTAAACCACTGCCATGGTGGTTCTCAAGTCATCCTGTGAGATTGACAATTATTCAAAAATTTATTCCGCGTTCCACTTTCAAGCTTTCGAAATGGTGAGTGAAGGTGGAACGGGCAGTTTTCTCGCCCCATACTATCAATCCAAAGATGCAACTTATCTTTCAGCTCCGCAAATCTGCCTACAAGCTCTCTATTCTTTTTTTGCCTCTTCAGACATCAGGGTAGAACGTTTACGTAGAGTTTCTCCTTTCGCCCAGTCTTTTCTAAAGCAGTCTCACTCACTTCGTATTGTTGTACGATGCTTCATTAACATGAATGATTTGGCTGATTCAACTTAGAGTCAACTTTCAATTTCTTTTTATGTTTGAAAGTCAACTTTCAAATAATAAATGTTTGTGAAGGCCTTACCTTTGCAATGATGATAAAAAAATTTGCCACTTCCTTTCTTGGGGGTGCACAGGGGGTAAAAAACTCAGATTTCGGGGCCATTTTGAGGTTCAAGCCACTTATCTGACAGTCGGCAGCCACCACTCCCACCAAATTTGCCAAAAAGGTGCATTTTGGTGTTTTACAACATCCCTGCAAATTTCAAACCAAAATATTGACAGGAAAATTTTATTTGGGAATAAAATCGAAATACCCACCAGGTGGCTGAGCAATTTTCAGGTTCCATTTTGACCATAACTTCCCAAGCAGTTAGGCCAGCAGCAGCAATGGCGTACGCAGAAAATTCCCGAGGGGGGACACGTTTCGTCACAATCGTGTGACGTCACAAATCAACTTTAGGACGACCATTCTAGGGGTCCGGGGACATGGCCCCAAGGAAAAGTTTACAAAATTACACGAAAAAATACGCATTTGCAACTTAAAATACGTATACTGTTTGTACTTTTTTTTATTTTTAGGGTCTGAGGGGGGGGCATGGCACAGTGGCCCCCTCCGTACGCTAGTGGCCAGCATCTTTCCCGAGGTCTCGGTGGTTTCAGAATACCTTCCTGAACATTTTAAGCCATTTAGCAAGCCACTACCACCTGTATTTTGTTCTCAAGCCACTAAACAGTGATCTAGAATTCAATTTTTCCAACCTGCACCTTTGTAACCCCTAAGTTTCCCGCGCGAAATGGCCCAAATTGAAATATTTTCGAACCGATCTTGTTTTTCGATTATTTCGGCGGTCGTCGAAGCGCAAAATCCGGATCGGGCGGCTAAAGCGGTGTGCGTTTATTCGCATTTACCCCGGATTTTGCCAAAATTTCAGTACGGCAAAAGGACAAATATAGATTTTTCTCAAAAATTTCAAAGGTAAAGGTATGTTTTTGTCATTCCCAATCGATTCTATCCTGTCTTCTCGATCCATGGATGTTTTCACTGGCTTTCTAGCCGCATCCGTTCAGGAGTTATGGCTGATCAAAGTTTACCGGCCACTAAAGTGGACGGTGCGGGACGTAAAGACGGGAGATTACTGTACTTGCCACATGCTCGGTAACATTTACGAATAAACAACATAACAAAGTAATCCATTGCGATTACATTTAAAAGTTATGCATTTATGTTGATACGCTCTCAGCAGAAAAAAACACAATCCATTTGCATGGTTTGACGTAAGCACATTTTCAGAACAACTTAGTGATGCGATCGGAAATCCCGAGCGGCATGTGCGCAAAGCTTCGCACTGTGGCAGCAAGCAACAATAGAGTTCACATGACACGATCACTCTATTATTGCTTGTTCGCGCCACGTATATGTATGGTGTTGTTCTTCACGCACATTCCGTTCGTGGTGAATCACAGAATCAACGCAACACCACCGTAGAGGTTGCAACACCAGAAACGTGCAGGCTACTGTTTCTCAGGCGACCAACATCTCGTCGAAAGAACATGCTTCTCGTGTTTCAATGTCAACCAATAAACTCGTTCCCATTGCAAAAATCTGTTGCATTCTCTAGATTTACAACATCTGCCATTCGACTTGGCGGTTCTTTTCATCACAATTATCACTTTTAACCTCATGCTTTTTTTAAAGTTTCTTCACCAATCTGACGGCTTTGTGGTTCTTGCTGACAGATTTTTTGAAGTAGTTCAGTACGCATGTCTGTTTGATTGCCATGCTGGCCGATGCCGAAATCTATTAGTTGCACAGTGGCAATTCTTTATACAGTCGTGCTTAAGGCACTCTTTGGCGAATACTTCCTTAAAACGGCTAATCCAGTTAACGTGAAGCATGAAATGACAATGTTTGCTGTTTCCAAGCGATGCGTGGCATTATTTGTTACGACACAGTCAACAACGCATGAGAGATTTTGAGGTAGTTTCAAAATGCAAATAATTTGGTGAAATGAGCGAGTGACAAGTTTCTTGTCTGCTTTCAAATCCGCTGGACAATGAGCAAAAGCAGCTGTTATTAACTGTTGTTCCTCGAGCAGCATGTTTCTGAAATACTAAACCTCAGTTGTTGAATAAATTCTAGGCGCTTTGTTGCAATTTTTTACCATAGCTACAAAAACGCATTTGGTCCGTTGATAACTTAAAACCATTGCATTATTTTTACAACTTGCTCGCCCCCAAAACTAGGGCTCTGAAACCGGAACCCAAATTTCAGGCTCCGGTTTCGGCCCACCATCTAAAAACTTTTGGCTGCGACTCCAGTTCCTGCTATTCAGAATTGCATGGACTCGGTGTTCGGTTTTACAGTTCCGTTTATTACATACAGTATATTGATCAAATCTCGCTCCCTGATTCCAAACGTTTTTAAACATATATCATTACGGAACAGAGATACTAACACGCTAACGAAGTGTTCATGAATGCATGAAAGTTGTAGAAGGAATATTTATTACACCTGGTTCCGGTCGCATGATGTGCCCTTTTGCAGTAAGCTAAAGCATTTCAAAAACTGAAATTTTAATTAAAGGGCCATTGCAGAATTTGCTGTCCGATTGCAGATCAACCTAATTTGCTTTGAAAATACAAAATGATGCATGTAAAGTTCGGGGGTGGGGGAATAATTACCTGGTTTGCTCCCCTGGTTGCGGGCCAAAATCTCACTAGTTATATTGAGTTTTTCTAACAGCATCTGCATGATCTCTGTTGACATGCTCGTTATCAGCCTTAATGGAAAGGTGCTTTCGACTTGGGTTAAATTGCCTTATTTTTGTGAAAGATTTATTGTACTAATTGTATACATAGCTTACTGCAGCACTCATATTTGCAGGTTAACTGTGAATACATATAAGCAAAAGCAAAAACCCTCCTCGTAAAGTAGCGCTAACTCATCAGCTGCCGGAATGTCTACCCGTTTTTAACTGTGGTAAAGCTCTTATTTGTGTTGCTACAGCCAGTGTCACTAGACACTGCATTACTTATGGAGTCCAAAAGGAAAGTTAGCTGAAACAAAGCTAGATTTCGCTATGGAACGCTGTGCTCCTCTGAATTACCTAGATTTAAGGCGCACAGACGGGCAAATGGTTTCCCCTGATAACCATAACAACCGATGATAAAGGAGGAATCCAACCTACAACACCGCGGTTCATCTTACGGTGACATAGCATGAAGATTACCAAGTCCTTTAACGCCCGCGCCGGCCACTGAAGTGGCCGGCATTCTTTTGGCCATAACTCGCCAGCTGCTGCAGCTAGAGAGGTGTTCAAACCCTCTAAGGATTCAGCAAGTCTAGTAGCTCCGAGTAAAAAAAAATTGTCAGTTTTGGGTTTGGGTTTCTCTTGGGGAGACGTCACAAGTGGGGGTGTTTAGCGTTTTTGTGGCCTAGTTTACCCGGCCCTGGACGCCCATCAAATAGGCCCACATTTTGGCCCAAGTATGTTTTAGAAACTAGGCTATCCTGCGAGTGTTAAGAGCCCTTGATTGGCTTTCTAGAATGTTTGGATAAAAAATTATGCCACAAAAAACAAAAAGTAGTCAAAATTCCTACCCCTTCAAAAACTAACCTGGGGTGTAAAACACCCCTTTGTATATGGCCATAACTCGCCGTAAGAATAGGCTAGAGACGTGTTCAAACCCTCTAAAGATTCGTGAAGACTAGTAGTTTAGACTGAAAAAAAAATATAATTCTGGCTTGAGATAACGCTTTTTTTGTTGATGTTTCCACATTGATAGGGTGTTTGTGCATATTTGTTTACATTTGGATAATGACGTCACGTCCGGGGGGTCGAACAATCCATCATATTTTTTGACTCAAACTTCATTGGATTCTAAGCTAAAATACGAGTCTTTAGAGGGTTTGATGGACTTTCTAGCATTTCTGGTTCGAAAGTTATGGTAAAATAAGCAGAAATTAATTAGAGAAATCCCCAGAAATTACTCAGCCATGTCCCCAATGATTTGGGGTCTTTTGGCCCTAACTTGGGCACCAGAAACGCTAGGAACTCGATCTAGGCCTCTACAGCTTCATATTCCAGAATACAACCAAACTTTGAGCCACAATTTTGGCCCTTTTTCCGGTTTATAACGTCATAAAAGAAAAACAAAAAAGCCAAACCTACCCTTTTTCTAACACCACCCACCGAAAACCGCGCACCCAAATCTCAAATGTTTTGTTTTCAATGTAAACTAGAAGACTTCAAGAGTCTTTCGAGGGCTCGAACAGCTCGCTAGCATATTCTAGTGGGGAGTTATCACGGGTTATCTTGAGCTACTGTAGCCGCCAGTGGGAGACTCATGCATTTTCTGATTTTGGTGGCAAAATGGTTTTTGGGCCATAGCGTTGGTTCCAAACACGCTAGAAGGTCAATCAAGGGATCTATCGACGCGGAAGATCATGTAGTTTCCCCAAAAAGGTTGGAATAAAATTTTGACCCATTGGATTGGCGTTCAGGGCCAGTCAAATTGGTCAAAAATCCAAAAACACCTCCACTTTGCGAGCTTCTACCAGGCAAACCCCTCACCGAAATCAAAAAATTTTTTTTATTGAACCTAGAAGACTTGCCGCATCCGTAGAGGATTTGAACAGCTCTCTAGCTAAAGTGGCGGGCGAGTTATAACCAAAAAAGTGCCAGCCACTATGGTGGCCGGCGCGGGCGTTAAAGGATTTGCGAAAATAATCGTCGATTACGAATAAATTGGCAATGAGATCGATTACGATTACATGTCATTTTCAGTCAGTTCAATCCATCACGATTATTCTAAGATCTGTAATAGATTGTAATCGATCACGATTGACCATTACGATTGCACCATGTCTGGTCCGCAGTTGTATAAATTATATTTTATTGAAACCAATTTATTTTTTTTTAAATAACAAGAAACGTCTGATAGTTTCCGCAGCAGTGGATGAGATTCGAGAATGTCAGCCAGCACAGGCGGTTGTTATGTTAATAGTGACTGAGCTTGATTTGGGGGGGACGCGAAACGCGATAATAAACCCACGTCACAGCGACTGACGATCAACCAGGTCGCGAAGGAAACATGCCTTCCCTCAGTTTTTGTTTTTCAGCCAGCAGCATGGTCCTGTTGGACATTTTCATTTTGACAGTAAAATTTACTCAAATAAACGCCAAATTTACTTGATCGTTCAACATTTTTGAATACATTCACCGTCGTCTCCATCTAAAGCCACATTTTGCAGTAAAAAGCATAGCCTATTTCAACGACACACAAAAATATTCAAATAAAGTTTACGCTAAATGTGAAGATCTGATCAAAGGCGCAAAGTGAATTACAAATATCGTAAAAAAGATGGGGATGGAATTGCTGCTGAGCCGCAAGTCTCATGTCATAATTCCGATATCCTTCACTTCGTGCAGTTTCTAAACCTGTGTTTTAGTCACGCAAGCCTTCAAAATACAACGTAACAGGTCGTCGTCGTGCGTATGATTAAACTGCAAGGTCATTTTCATCTAACCAGGCGCACAGAGCCGATAGGGGGTGAAGCAAGATTTACATTCGCTCCTGGCATCTGGCAAGAGTCACAACGTCCACTTACGATATGTTCCGCAGTTTATGATAACGTAACAAGTGAGCTCTGTGTCTGACGTCAACAACACCAGCAAAAGCATAAGTATGACGTAGATTGCGTGAAATATTCATAATGAATTCGCAATGACTAATTCTTACTTCAAAATTACTGCACAGCATATCAATTATTTTTCTACCGAAAAACGTAAACGCAAACGGCAATATTATGAGGTCCCGTACTACTAGTTTTACATTGCTTTATAGGAGATTGAAATCCTAATGTTGTAAATGAAGTTGAAAAACTCGTGAGCCGCTAAAGTGACTTTTCTTTTCCTTTTGAGCTATTTTTCAAACAACTGCTTGACTAAATCTCGGGGCAGATGTTGAGCAGCCATTCGGTTGTCTCATCGTCCAGAACTATCCGACCGTGCAGTCCATGAGGAGGTCGATGGATTGGACATTGGAGGAAAACATGGTCGACGGTTTGTTCTTCTGCGCCACACTTACAGGCCGCAGGGGAGGCCATACCCCGTTTTGTACAAGCAGAAGCGGAAACGTCCGACACTGGTGCGGAGGCTGTTAAGCTGGACACAGGTCCTTCTTTGGAGGGTCATTCCGGGGGAGTGTGTGCCGGTGTCGGGGATGAAAATAGGGAGTCTTGTGAGTTTGTCCGCCCACTCCGCATTCCACTGGTGATCCGCCCACTGCGCCGCACGTATGTTGTTGTTGTCAGATGAGCTGATGAGATGTTGTGCGGCGGGTATAAATGGGTGTTTCGATTTGAGACGCCGTGCGTTTGCACTCGATGGACGGGTGAGCGCTGAGTGGAGCAGATGTCCAGGCTCCAGTGGCACGGCGTCCTAGAGATAGTGTGGCTCCACTTCGACGAAGCTCAGCAGGTTGGATGCCTGCGAGGATTGGAAGGTTGTCCGCTGATGTAGGACGCATGCATCCAGTCACAATT
>Ga0210059_1009738_pt1 | contig 14947 bp, 6 predicted proteins | sample Ectturendosymbi2_FD_188042 | JGI IMG/M metagenome (GOLD analysis project Ga0210059, IMG submission 188042) | Ecteinascidia turbinata endosymbiont from Florida, USA - Sample 2 (SPAdes) (version 2) | ecosystem: Host-associated > Tunicates > Ascidians > Unclassified | place: Key West, Florida...
TCAACTATGCCCAACAGATTTTCCCAGGGGGCGCGAAAAGGTTTGTAGGGGAGGCTTCGCCCTCCTTCCCCCCTGGTTACGAGCCTGTGTCCAATAGTTTTAAAGTACGTCCAACACATTTTTACAGGGAGGCCTAAAATTTTTCTAGCTAGTTGCGGGCCTTTGTTTGCCCCATAGTGCTGCGTAGATAGGCTAGCAATCGTCGAAGCGTTGAAAATGAACGTTATTTGTTGCTGTTGTGACTGACAACGTTGCAAATAAGTGCAACAATGTGTGGATGTTTGAGAAAAAGACGCAATTGGCCAGTGTCTCTGTAAGGTTTAACTCGCAGCTCAGAGTTTGGGTTACTGGCTTAGGGCCTATGAGAGAAGGGTCCAACAGGTACATTGTTCCGGGGCCCGACAGCTACGGAGGGGCCTGAAACAGAAAGACAGGCCCGTAACCAGCTTGAGACACCAAGAGGGCGAAGAGTTTTCTGAGAGGGGGACATTTTTTTAACTATGTCCAATAGTTTTTAACTTTGTTCAGCACATTTTTTCCAGGGGGACAAAAACTTTTCTAGGGGAGCCTTTACTCCTTGCTACCCCATATTTACGGGCCTGCTGAAGGAACGATCGAGTGTTTGTTACTAACACACTCGGAAAAATGTAGCGATATTAATCCCGCCCGGTGATAAAACTGGTTTGGCCTAAAGGATTTGGTAAGAAGTGTGATGCATTTTAATGTGAATTGCTGGAGTGCATTTTCCTGATACGATGTATTGATAATTATTAGCAGTAACTATTGTTGAACTTGAAGGTTTGCCTACTTTTTCGAATTTAAGACATTAACTATTACTATCCCAGTGTGTCCATTTAACTGAATATTCCTTTACGTCTTTCACTTTTCAACATTTTCAAACAAATCTTTAAATAAAAAGTCTCTCTAATACACCAAGAGTTTTAAACCAAGAGATACTTCAAATGAAATTTGATTGGAAACTTGCCAGTTCACAATACAATCTAATCTAACAGCAGTAGCCCTCCAATGTTGCGCATATGTGTAAGATAATAACTGAAAAGCTTAAAATTAACAAGTAACTGCAGTGCAGGACGCAGTGCTTATAGTGCACAGCGGCGGTGTGCTGTGCATTTTGCTGATTGGTAAACTTGCGCCGCAAGCTGATACAAGGTCGAATCGAATGTGAGTTTAGAATTAGTGGACATACCCAGAAATCTGAAAAATTTTGAAACATACAGGAGAAACTAACAACTATACAGTATTCCGACATGCTTTGAAGCAGTGGTCTCCGCCTTGTGACCCGTGTGAATTTTTTCCTAATGTTTGTATGAGCTTGAGAATATTCTTGACAATTCCAGCTACAGTAGCATCTGCTGAAAGGTATTTCAGCAAGCTTAAACTTGTAAAAAATTATTTGCGATCTACTATGTCACAAACTCGACTTGTTGACCTAGCAAGATTAAATACTGAGTCTAGCATTGCCAGACAAGTTGATTTTGATAGTGTTATCAGAAATTTTGCGAATAAGAATACCAGAAAATCGCTTATATAATAGTTAAATGATTTTTTTTCTAATTTTTTCTTTGATTACATTTTATTATGGACACTTAAAAGTCATGTTTAAAAATGGTAATACGGTTTCATTTCTTGAACACCGTTATGTCTTAACGTAATGGTTCATACGATCAATAAACGAGCACTTCTTGTTGAAGTGTTGATGTATGATACACATTAATTAGCCTCAATTTTTATTTATTTCAATATAATATTGTAAGTCTTAGGGGTCCCAAATGGGTTTTGGTCCACCTAAAAAAATTTCTCTTGGAGGCCCTGCACTGGCTCACTGCACCACGTAAATATCCATCTGTCATATTCTGCTCTCAAGACTAACGAAGAAGAGTCAACACCAGCTTTCACACAAAATTACCATAGCTGATTGGCGACTAGTAATGTTTTTTTATATTTGCTCTCTGAAACTGAAAGAAATGTGATATTAACAAAGTTTGTGTGCTGCGCTGACAGTGACTTGCTGTACATTTCAAAATTGAGACCCTATATCACTACCTGGCATCGCATACCAACTAGCCACATTGCCGCGTGCTGTTAGTAACATTGCGCTGTTGCATAACACTCCATTGTGTGGTGCGCTTGGGGTTGATCATGTCTTGATCAAGTACTGTATGTTTCTATTTGGCTCGGCAATACTTCATGCAAATAGTCCTCTCAAAAATGTCTGATCTGAATTTGTACTCCTTTGCAAGAAAGCTGCGCCCTTTCATTTCATTCAGGCTAGATCTCGGCTCGTGTTGTCCGCATTGATTGGCAACTTTGCTAACAAAGTTGCATGCTTTAGTCGTATAGCTTCGCATCCAATCGCAAAAAGTCGCGTTAAACCTTGGTCAGCGAGAGAACACGACGCTACATGAGTCCGCCTGTTCCTTCTGTTTGTTTTCGAACAGTTGAGATTGATATAAAACACCAGCGAAAAATCTTAGCAAGTGTTTTCGGGGGGGCATGGCCTCTTAGGCCTCATGGCCTCATTCTGGCTGTGCCTCTGTAATCAACTACTCTTTTGAGTGTGGAGAATGTTTCCACAGCCACTTTAACCGATCAACCACATAAAAGTGCAACTCTTTTCTGTTGCTATGCGAGGTGAAGTTGTTATGTACATACAACAAGCAGTGCCGTGGCAAGGCAGCCCCTATCCCCCAGGTCGGGGGGGGGCGACCACTCCCACAATATATATTGTATTAGCAAGTTAGAGCAGTCTCTCTACTCATAACTTTTACTCTTCTGGTTTTTGCCCTCAATGCAGACTGCAGAGCCGGTAGATTAAAGGATGTAATATCATAATTCGTTAATTTCGAAAAAGAATTGCGGGCGTTCGGACACTATAGCAGTTTTTGTAAAGTTGTGGTTACGTCAGAACAAGGCCAATTGTTAATAAAGTCTTGACCTTCCCCACTTAACTCAGCCCTTGTGCGTTGATATTCTCGGGGAAATTTACGTCATAATGAATGTACTGTGGAGTGTTGTTCAACCGCTTTGTAGTTGCGTATAGGTAGAGAGACTAGGTTTCTAGTTAAACGTTAAAAACGTTTTCGTGAAAGCTGCTTAAGACAGGTTATGTAAAGTTGAAACGAAGGAAGGCTATTGTGTCAGTTTATTATATATATGTCTGTGCAGACTTTGCTAAGACAGTCTGATTTAAAGTTTCGACCAGAAAAACCGGAGATAATCTCGGTACGTTTAACGCTCGCTTGCTCGATCTTAAAAAGCTTTTTCAGATTTGATCTCACTTGCTAAATCTCATGATGAAGATGGATGGTGTCAGATTCCAATAAATTCGTTCTTATTAGAAGTGAAGGCAGAGTGAGTGTTGGGAAGCAGCTACGTCTACGCACTGCTTCCACCTATCAGCTTTTGGTGAAAGCACCAAGTTGATTACATTGAGACTAGCTATTAAAATGATGAGGCTGTACAGCGACCACCAGGTGCTCTGTGATCGTCGGGATGCAAATCTCAAGCATTAATGAGACTGCCGGTTTCACATATTGTTGGCGTATACTATAGGTGATGCAAGTACGGCAACTACATCAAACAGGTAAAGTACATCAGAATAATTTCCCATCACATCACACGAAGAGGTATTTGTTTCGCTTTATTGATGATAACAACTAACAAGTGATAAAGTTACTTTTCACTTATTTTGCATTGGCAGTTCATAAAAGTTATTTTCTCCAAGTTGTACATTATTAGGTTATCTTGGTTAGATTTTGAAATAGTTCTGCTCAAGGGGCTAGTTTGCAACTGGATCGAAAAAGCACGCATCTGCCTAAATGCTTGCTGGTATTAAAGTGCCCCATCTGGATTTTTTTGGGGGCCCCAACAGCCTTTCACATGGCTCTGATAGCAAGGCATTGTTTGCTCTATTATGACTCAACTCTTCATGTCTTTGGCATTGAGATATAACATGCAGTGCTTCTTCACCGGGTGAATGGTACACCCCAGAGTGATAAAATCTTTGCAAGGGTGAATGAAAGAAGAGGGGCAAATGAAGGTTGAATGAAACTTCTGTTCCTAATTTTTTTTGTATCTTCGGTAACATTCATTTGTCTTGTTTTTTACTCAAAGCACATCAGCAATCGTGAATAAAATGACGATCTACAATCGTTTTAACTCGTATCGTCAGCAACTTTACACTTGAGGAAAACCTTACTATGGTGCTGTTAACTGCGTCAATTACGTAGTGGGATATATTTTTCTGAGGGATGCCATGTTTTACTCACTCTAGTGATGGAATTTCAGCTGTGCTCTGCATGAACGTCCTATGCTCCTGTGCAAAGGTTATCTGATAGAATCACAGTCAGGCTCGTAACTAGGGGGGGGGGCAGGGCGAGTTTTGCCCACCCTGGAAAATGTGTTGGACATAGTTTAAAACTATTGGACGTAGTTTAGAAAATTTGTGCCCCTCTCAGAAAAATATTCGCCCTCGTGGTGTTCCAAGCTGGTTACGAGCCTGATCGCAGTACTCTAGAAAGTTTAATTCTCAATCTCGAGTGAAAACCAGACACGTGAACACTAATCAGCGTGGCCTTATCAGTCGAAGTGCAGGAGTTACCAGTCGAAATACAGGAGTAGCCTATTTGCGATATTTGTTTGTTACCAGTTTGGTATTGATTCCAACATTTATTATGCGTTTATATCTCAGTAATGCCTACAAAATGTCTACTAAATATGTCCAAAAACACCTTGTTTTGATGAAAGTAAATGTAGGTATGTAGATGAAATGATCAGGACACATCGGCTTCATCAGCTTCGCAGTTTTAAAAAAAGGAAGGTTACCGACGAGAATAAGATCCCTTCAAAAATTAAAAGGCGAAAGAGGGACGGTGATTAATACAAGCATGCATTTTTCTTTCTCAGAAGTGAAGAGTCAAGCCATGAGCCGCATGCCAATGCATGTTTTGCTATTTTAAATATAGCAACTAGTTTTTGGCTCACTGAAAACTGCCGAGTCATTTACAAAAAACACGGCATTCATCAAAAATAAGTCCTCGCAATTTTTTCAAGACACAGCACGAATGTTTGCAAAGAGTAAAATTTCCTCCATTTATCAGTCGTAAAATGACACCGCTAGTTAAAAAACTGTTAATATTTCCTCTTTTCAAACAGCGCTTGTGCTGAAGAAATTATAGAAACATTTTGCGAAGCTGAGTCTTTGAACCATATTTGAAGATCGTAGCCAGTTTGCTGCATGGCCATGAGAAAGCATGGTGGATAAAATAGAGCAAATACTGTGGGCTAACAATCAACATTCGGTGTACAATGATTATTGTCACATTGGCCATACATTCACAACAGGGTGAATTGACATGCAGCAATCGATGGCAGTGGTGAACAAAACCGAAGAAGGTTGAGAAGCACTGATCTAAAGTACATGCCCTTTTCTGGTGTAGGTTTGTGCATCTACAACTGGGCTGATTTAACGTTTCAAACACAAAATCTTGAGAGTGTTCTCAGGTAATGTCCTTACCCATTGATTTGTTTTGTATAAAAGGGAGTAAAGCTATTGTTGGGATATTTTTTAATGTTACGTGATACAATGGTGTTTAATGGAAACCTTTCAATATGTTTTTCAAGGCATGGCTTGCTCGAAAATTTTGCGTTTTTCATAAAGTTATTCGCGTAGTTATTATCCCAGCCGTAGCCAGTATACGTTACACGCGTAACACCAAAGAAAACTTTTTCTGTTTTGAGGATTCAGTGAAAACGGGGGGTTTTTGATTACAAACCAGTCAAATTTTTCAATGATTCTCATTTTGTTTAACAGCAAAATACATTTTACACCGAAAATGCCATGGACATTGGTCTTAAATACTTATTTTGCCCGAAGAAGAGCAACGCTTAACACCTTGAGTTTACTACGTCAGGGCTTCCATGCTTTCAACAAACTCAAAATTAAGATTTGACTTTTTTGCGAAGAAACGGTTTACCGAAGTTGAATTAATGACCGATTTATCCAAATAATGGTATTTTCTAAAAATTGAGAATTATTGCTTTATGCTTCTCCTCTTTGGTATTCTGTAGCTTTTTGCTTCAGCCAACTAAGTTTTATGTTCGTACGCTAGCGCAATTGTAAAATCTATTCTAAAGGTCGAAATAAATCAGCACTTAATATTTCAATGTTTTATAAAAGTGCTGATAGGTTTAAGGAGCAACTTTTAGCCACCAACATGAATTATTCTCTTGGACTGACATTGATTTCTGACCGCTTCGCACTTGGCAAGGCTTGCAGTTCGACCAGGCCTAATTCTTCGCTGGGGTCTAAATCAAGCGAATTTCTGTAGACTGAACTCGCAGTTTGACATTTTCCTGAAACATCAAGTGATGGCATCATTGTCGGAGCACGAACCAAACACATTTCAGTTTTCAAGCTGTGTGCGCATGTCCATAATGGGTCACGCTTAAATAAGCACGGTACTGAGCGGATTCCTTGGGTGTATCGAGCTGAAAACATTCCTTCAAACTCGACGCGCTATTTTTTGATTAAAGCCTCGTTTATAATGGGCCAGGGTCTTTGCAGACAACTCGTCCAAACTGCATGCTGTTTAATCTACTCGTGCTTCTCTATGAAAAGCCATGAGCTCTTTTCTCTTTTGAGCAAAATGTTAGATAAATCATCAACATATTCCGTAAGTTACCGACTTTGGATGAAACTTGTAATTGCATAGTTCTTTAGCAGATCCGTTTTGTTCTACGCATTCATATGATCTATTTACTTGTATGAACTATTATATATCGTAACAAAAAACAATACACTAGTCGGGCTGCTGCTATGTTAGTTTTGTCAAAAATTACTTTGCTAGTTTTGTCACCTTTTGAAGCATATCTAATATATTTGGTTTGATTGCTTAGAATCCTTGCTTCTCTTTAGTTGTACGTCGGAGTGAAAGTCTATTGAGATAGTGAGAACTGGTATGGGAGCCTTTACTGTCATGTTAAGGACTCAGGACAGCATCTCCTTTCTGGACAAATAACGATTAACACCATAAAATGAGATTGCTCAAACAATGAACCAGCAAAAGCATCTGAAGTACTTGCATTGTTGAACTTATTTTTGAAAGCGTTCAGCCGCACTCAGGGAGAAAAATTGTCACTATTTATGTTGTAACAAAATGTAAGACTGACTTTAGATGTCTCGGTTCCGATATTGCGTTTTAAACAAGTCAAAATCATGACCTGAAATCGACTGACAAGTCTAGTGTATTTAATGGATGGTCTAACTATCTACCAATGACATTGAAAACTGTCACGGTTATCTCCTTTCCCCGATAAGCTACGACATTTCCGGTGTGAGTTTCGCGGCCAGTAAGGGTTCATATATTCACACCAACGGCCTTTTCCCGATACTGGTAGTTTTTCTGTTATCTGACCGAGTTCCGAAAGTATTTTGGTTTACGCTTCCCTAGATTACGTCCTTCCCAAAACTACAGCAAAACGCTCACAAGTTCATCTACGGAGCGAGTATATATTGTTCAGAAAATATGACATTGCGTTTGCAATTCGAATATTCACGAGAATGCGCAAGTCATATGTCGAAGCCACGAAATATTTTGCAAGGACTTTGTCCCCAATGAAGTCCAAACTCATGAAAAATTTGAGCAGAGTTTCGTTCCGTTTGTGAGTGTCAACTGAAATTTTCTTGCAGTCCTAATTCTTTGTGAAATTTTGACTGAACTTTGTTTCCATTATGTCAATTTTCATTATCATTTTTGTGTTCCAACGGGAATTTAATAACTATTCAGTTGGTCTGCATTATGACACCAAATGCCAACGCCCATAGTCAAGATATTTGTTTTTGAACAAGTGTAGGTGGTCTATAGCACATTTCTGAGAACCAACGCCCGTAATCTACATAAATTCATTGCCAGCTTAAGTTTTGCTCTAAACCTGGAAAAAATACTATCCGTAATTTTATCTCCCAAAAATAATGATACTACGCGAAGCAGGGTTTTATAATGGGTTTGACATTTTTTTTCAAGTTCTTTTTTGCTACAATTTTCATGACATAGAATGATGACGATGCAATGAAGCTACCAAGAAATGATGATACGGATACACTGCGTGACACCAGGAAAAAGCATAGAATTTGCACCTGAACACAAGACACTTTTTTGGCTGGAACTTCGGTTTCTACTTTGGAAACGCTGTTCAATTTTGAACGAGCCAGTTGATTGGTGCGAAAAGTCATTGCGATGTTGCACAAGTTCAATGATTGGTGCTACTGTTTAAAAATGTGCTTGGATTAGCAATGTAACAAGAATGCAGATGTGCATTACACCAGGGTCGTTCACAAAATCACAATCTTGTTTAACTATTTTACTTTTGCCGAGTGAACTTCGCATCAGCAAACTCAACACAGTCAATTGGACTTTACAATTACATCATGATATAAACGGCTGCACAATCTCTTACAATCAGTGACGGATTTACGCATAAGCCAAATAGGCCATGGCCTAGGGCCCCGCGCAACTCTTTCCTATGACGACTCAATGTTAACTAAAAATTTGCAAAACTGCGCAGAGGCATAACTACACAATTTACCTTGAAATGGGCGGAAACGCAAATGTCTACTCTAGCTAGACTCTTATCAGTACAAGTACAGTATCAACACGACAATGTTGTGCATCAGGGCGTGAGAGAGATTCAGGCCGTCTGTATGAAAGCGGTTACAAAAAAAGAATGAAAAAGAAAAAAACGGTACTTAACTGATGTTCAATTTTCCACTGACAAAAAGCTCGCAACAACGCAAGACCGCCAGAAACTGCAAAACTCCGATGAAAAGCAAGATTGTCAGTATTGGATCCTACGTTTGGTTGTTTTACTAGATTTCCCGCATAGAGAGATTCCTTGTTGAAACTCTATATGTTAGTTAAATCAGCTAGAAGTGTCTCGTGAGCTTTACTGGGAAAATCGTGTCTACATTGGGCTTACTTCATATGGTTCACTGAAAGTTTTGCGACAATACTTTGCTTCTGTGCAAAACTTGTCTTCATGCTTTTTACCATCGGCCTATGACATAGAGGATGAAAACACTATAATTTGTATTGCTTGGAAAAGGACAACTTCAAAACGGCATAATTGGTTCACAAAATATGTGGTTACTATTGCTATAAAAAAGTAGTTTACGTACAGCTAATCAGATCGACAGCTAGACGATATTTTCGAGGGCGGCAACACGGTCCCGCATGAAAATGTATGTATCCGAAAAACAAACCTACTAAAAACGCTAGAAATCGCGGAAACTTGACAAAGCGAACTTCTGAATCACACGAAAGAGCTATAAATTCCTAGAAAAGATCGCAATGCTATTTGTTCTTTAGAAGAATGTAGGGAAGGCTTTAATTTCTGTTTAAGATCTAAGGCAAATGTAGAACCAAAGTCAGCACAAAAAAGATATATTTTTGAGGGGGAACTACACAGAAGGGAGGCATACTTTTCAGACAAACGGCCATATATATCACACTTGCGTGGTGCCCCAAAACCTAAGATGGCCTAGGGCCCCGCGCTCCCTAAATCCGTTCCTGGTTACAATGACGGTGAGAAGAGCAAAACCACAGTACATGCTGATCTGGGTAACACAGCGCTGCTCTGTTATAGCTTGTCAATCAGCTTAGCCGGCTTCCGTCCAAGAGTCATACGCGCTGAAAATTTGCTTCCTAATCCGTTTTGTCGCCAAGCATTTCGTACAGCCGGAGTGGCGGGGCTGTCACAACAACAGTTCATATCCTGTTTAATTAATACCTATTTTGTTACAAACTTTGTTGCAGAAAATATTTTGTGAAAACAAGGCTGACAACTGCTGCTCTCTCGTGAACGTAAACGTTTTTGGTGGTTTCAAAACGATAAATCGTCACATACACCGTCGCATTTAAAGTATCAGCAGCTTGTCGAGTTGCTGTAGTTTAAAAATACCGCGTGAAAACATCTGTTTTAGCAAGTTTTGTGGTTGCCTTGCTTTAAATCAAAGGTGCGCAACACTGCGAACGCAAACCAAAGGTGGCACGCCACAGGTTTGAAAATGGTACACGAGCAATTGGGTGGCAGGTAAAAAATGACTTTTCTATTTGACGCACGGTAAATCACATTAAGCTTATGTCCTAATAATTCAACGCAGAAAGTTCATTCACACACGGCTAATTGTTGTCAGATAGTAACAATGATACTACATAGCCTACTGCAGTCTTGCTCTCTGGTTTGACGACATTTCTTTAACGACAGGAAATCCGTTTTCAGTTCCAGCAATGATTTGGATGTGATACGGGAGTAGATTATATGAAAAACTACTTTAAATGCAAAGCAAATAACATTTCGGCTGCTAAATGGCAATGTGTTGTTGAAATATAACAAAAAGTAAACTACCTTCACGAGTCTTGGGAGCATTCATGATTCGGCTGAATTTTTTAATCAAATGAATCAGACGTTTCAAGCTATGTGGAACATATCACAACGATGTAGCCATGGACGTCGGAAGGATTTTTTCCAGGGGGCGCCACTAGTGATTTTTCCAAAAATTTTCTCAGGGGGAAAAATGTGGTGAAATTTGTTTTTACCCACTCGAAACTAAGAAAACAACCTTTTTTGCTGAAATTTTCAAAGTCCAGGGGGCCTTGGCCCCCCTGCACTACCTTACGACGCCCATGGGTATAGCATCATCATAGGGTGTGCGGTTGACAAGATAGTTGACCACTGAACAAAGTAATATAGCTCACGAGGGACAATGAAACCTGCAGAAAGAACGAACATTTGGAAAGCAGCAGCTATACATTGAAACAAAGGCAAGTGGTGGGCAGTAATACTGGTCAGTACACTGGGAACAACAAAAATCTGATCAAACTTGCACACAGGCCAGCGTTTCCTGTGACCACAGCCGGGGCCAGGCGCTGGTAGAACCACTGTCACTCCCTGGGTAACCAGACATATCAAAAAGTTTCTTAGCGAGGCCGCTCAAAAAATGGCGGTGGACTCACATAATTTAATGCTATGTATCGGTTGACTTGACATTCAAACTGTGTTGTGCTTGTGGCCCCCCTTTCACATTTAGAGGGGCATAACCGTTGCACGCATGAAACGTCCGGAAAAAGGGTGCACCGCAAAGCGCAGCTGCAGCTCCATTTTCTTAAAATGCATTTGCAGGTTGGAGATAATTTCCAGTTAAGCAAAATTGTACCTCACTGAATAAAAACTTCTATCTAGGTCCTTAGTCAGTACTTTTCCATTTCAACGATTTTTGGGGTGACTGATACAAAAGGTTTGGTTGTACATGTTTTCCACTTCATCTCCTGCTGTCATACGAATTCACACAGCATTGTTTCCAATAAATCGACTCAGTCCTCTATTCATACGCAGGTGAGCATGATGAGTTAGTTACCAATGATAGAGCGTCGAGATTTGGTCTCGGTCTCTAGACATTTCTTGAGACCCGCTTATTTTGTAACTCTCTGTCTCGAAAGTTTCAGATTTCGTCTCGGTTTCGAAGACTGCTTGTCTCGGTCTCGAGCCTGTTTTATCGAGAGTTTGAATTCTCATTCGACATGGCTTGGCAACGCTTCCGTATCTCAACGTGCTCGCTGTCTGTGGTATATTCTGGGTTAGAAAAGCAAAAAATGCAACAAAAATACGAAAAATTAGCCAAACTTGCATTGAGAAGTTGATGATCTTCGATTTTGAGAAATTCAAGAAAAACTTAGAATTGCAACTGCACTGATGATGGTAGCAAGATTTACCGAAACGTCTGCAAAATGTCATTTACATCTTTTTCTTTGGCTTTTATTTTCACCATGAGGCTTTTCAGCACTTCTACTGTTTGTGTACCAAACTGAAGAGAAGCTTACAAAGTTTCGGTTCTCGAATCTCGCTCTCGGTATCGAAGTTGTAACCAGGTCTCAGTCTTGGTCTCCGAGGTTGCAGTATTGACTATACAGGACTGTTAGTAACCTCAAAACAGTTTAAATGTTATTCTGAGAAAAATAGTTTAGTTTAGGGCTATCTTTGATGAAGCTTCCATATTCCATACTGGGCTGGTGAGCAAAGCCTAATAAGGACTGTAATCATTGACTTGGTTCTCAAAGCTCGACACTACGGAATTACAAAACATTAGGAGGTAGTTCATTAACTTTTATTGTATTACTGAAAATAGAAATTTGCAACCAATTCACTTCCATATAAGAACATATATAAAGTAATGTGGACGGGTTTCTGGGTCAAGTTCTATGATGTTGGTGGTTGTTTTGTTGTGGCAAATGTGAGCAATCTTTGAATCACGCTTCATGTGTAGTCAGCTAAGCAAAAGCTGACGACTCTTGCGTTAATTGTTCCTTAAGATGGCCTTCGTCAATGCAGGCGCGGGTCAGATTAAATTATTTGACAGCACATCCTTTTCAAAGCACTTTCTGTTCGTTAATTTCAGCTAAACCTGTAATTTGAATAGTAACAGAATATTATCGTTCAGTGAAAGACATGTTAAGTCGAACGCCTGAACTTCATGCGAATGGCTGCTGATGTTCAAGACAAAACTTAGTTTTAAAAGAGCTAGTGTCTTTACACGTGCGTTTGGCAATTGCCACACACCTCGTCTAATGTGCAAGTTTAGATTCCACTTAGTTTTCGGAACAGATAAGTTAATGCTATGTATCAAGCAATAATCTACCTATTCTAGTTTTTATCACTGCGTTTTATTTCATTTGGTGAAAATTTGCTGGCAACGCGTGGAGACCGGCACCCCAATTTTTGAACAACAACGTTCACTATCGTAGACGTTCAATCAATGGTTACAAAACAGGGAATATGTGAAGTTGACATTTTTGGGTAATTACGGAAAATCGATGACCTTGATTTTTCTCTCAACTTTCTTTTCATGGAACAATTCACTTTATATTTTAATATGATATCTCCAAGTTTTCTTACCATCACGACGCCGCAGGGGACAGCTAAGTTGAAGCATACAGCAACCAGAACAAAACTGAGTAAGTGTATAACAGAAAACGCATCTACCTTAAGTCGGTCAACGTCTAGGTACTTTTCAGGGAAGGTTTTGCCATAAGGTATGGTTCAGAACATGATGGAAAACATTGAAAGTCATCTCCTATGAAAACGCTAATGCTGTGTATATGCATAACAAAACAATTGGTGTACATTTTTGTCCCAAGAAGGATAAACAACGTGCTCCAATGAAGTTGGTTGCCTCGGTGACCGCCATGGTCCTTCACCTATCCTATATAGCACAGCACCACTCTTTGTTTACACTGATCAGCTGTTATGCCATTGTTTTTTCATTTGCTCTAATGTTCACTGACGGTTGGTTTACCTAGTGTGCAATGGCTTTTTGTATGACTTCTGATTATTTGCTGAGTCATATGAAACAATAAACCATTACCACTGTTTTTTGAATTGTGTACGGGTACAGTATTCTGACCAAGTCAACTATCTTGATGTATCATTAAATGCCTCAAAGAAGGATGATGATGATATCCAGAGACAAGTGAAATCGCTGTGCAGCAGACAAGCTCTGAGGCAACTTTGTTCAATGCTCAACTGCAGCAAAAACACTCTATTCCGTTCCTCTTGCATGCCAATGTGTGCTTGCCAGTTGTGGAGAAAATACACACAGACTAGTATACACTGAAACGCCTACGATTTGCCTACATGCGTACCGAATTGTGCATTGCATACCCAGAAATGTAAGTTTTCGCCCACACCAGGTTAACCATTATGTCAAGACATTTGAAGCTTGTTTAGAAACAATCTGTATTATTTTTTCGATGATGTGCATCTTTATCTAATTTTTTTATGTAATCACTTCAAAGGTCTGATTCTTTTTACATATCTTCATTTTTCCACCACTAATTCACCCTCTTGTATGATTGTGACTAACCTGCAGCAGGTGCTATGGTGCGTTGTCTCGGTGTTTGTGTTTTATCAGTGTTACCTTTGCGTAGCAAACAAACCGTTCCTTGTGCTTCGTGGCGCCTCATGATTTCTGTGTTTTCTTATGATTCCTCTATCACCCCAGAATGGCGACCATGTATGCAAGTCAAAAACGTAAAAAAGTGATTATATAAAACTAGTAAGTTACCAACCGTCATATCTTGCTTTAAATGTAGTAACAATAAATAGTTGTCAGCCTCAAGCTAAATATCTGGCCAGAACCCTCGCCAGAAGGTCTTCAATAGTGGTACTCTACGTTTGTGCAGGGGCGTTTGACATTCTCAAAATTTGATAAAAACACTAATTTATTTTGTTTCCTGTTTGAATTGGGGGGGGCTTGGAGCTTTGTAAGGGGGGCTAAGCACACCAGAATGGCGCAGCCAGAATGAAGCCGAAGAGACCATGGTCCCCTGAAACAAACCTGCTAAGATATGTACTGGTGCTTTGTACCAATTTTCAACTGTTATAAAGACGTCAGTGACTGACGACGTCATTGTCTGGCCCCTCCCGAACAAAATTATTGGCTGCGCTACTGGCCCACCAAAGGCCCCCTTGGCGACAGGGCTATATCTGGCAAAGACATGTGAAGCCTTTCCTAGATCGAAACAATTTACATGCTTTTGTGCGCCGCTGAGGACTCTCATCCGACTTTTTTGCTGTTTATTTCAGAACCTGATGTTAGAATATCTTCATTTCCTCCAACTGCCGGATTCCTGTTTGATGATGAGTGAATGCAGTAATAGCTGGTGCGCTGTTTCAGTGTTTGAATCCTCTCTGTGTTGACTGTATTTATCAATCAACACTTACTCATGTAATACGCTATGAATAACCGTTTTTGTAATCAAGTGTTATTCGATTACCCTTGTGAAATGGACCACGAGTCTGACTCAAAATAAATATTATTATTATTATATTGGTTGGATGCTATCTGTTCTTCCAAACATTATGTCATCTGTAG
>Ga0210059_1009739_pt1 | contig 14946 bp, 3 predicted proteins | sample Ectturendosymbi2_FD_188042 | JGI IMG/M metagenome (GOLD analysis project Ga0210059, IMG submission 188042) | Ecteinascidia turbinata endosymbiont from Florida, USA - Sample 2 (SPAdes) (version 2) | ecosystem: Host-associated > Tunicates > Ascidians > Unclassified | place: Key West, Florida...
TACTTTATGCGCATTCTCAATTCTTGTGTAGTTTATCAAGATTCGATTTTTCAAACCGGGGTGTGCGCCAGGCAGCCCACCCGCACTTACTCTATGCTCGACTGCACGTATTCGACAAGACATTAGCGCAGCCTCATTTTTCCGTTGTAAATTGCCCTGACGAATTGATGAGGGTGTTGTACTCCCCTGTTTTAACGCGCAGCCTGATATTTTTGCAGTTACGAGCTGTTGTATCGTAGCGTTCAGCGTTGGGTGTATTTTCCTCCGATAGCCTAATAGTTTACCTTCAGTGCAATGACACATAAAATAAGGAGAGTGGATGTATAGAAAAATGTGCATATTATGTCAACAAACTTCGCCAAAACGTTGGTTTGGAAACAGGACTATGACGTCAAATTGTGACGTCACAAACAGCGCACACTAAATACAAATGACCGCCATATGCCACTGAATGAAACCCCCCATGAAAATTTTCTGCGTACGCCACGGCAGTCTCGCAGAATAGTTTTTGTATTTCCTCTGCGAAACTGAACGTGTCTTTGACTACAGTGGAATGTTGATGAAGTGGAACTAGTGAACTTGAGAGTCACTTCGCGGCTTCGAGATTGTCAGGCTTGTGTAAATACACAAGCCCTGCAATCCAGAGAGACCCGTAAATTCAGCTGTGAGCAGTTTCATTTGCGAAGCCTCCAAGTGGCTCTCACGTTCTCCAACTCTACTTCGTCAACACAAGCTTTCACCAAAATCAACGTTTAAAACAAGCAAATCGTGCCCTGGCGTTACGTGGATGATGTTGGTATTTTTTTAGTGATGCGATATCAAACTCAAAATGCTCCGAGGGCCAAATGAGGACTTATAAAATAACCCGAGAGGCGCTTTATGACGCTAACGCAGCAATGGCGGAACCTGAACCTTACTAGGAACAACTTTTACAGTACACCTTATTTCTTGCGAAAGGTATCGTGCGTTACCGGCAAATCATATGTAGCCGTCTCTACATTCGTTTAAGAGGAACTTGTTCACTCGCTGGCCTAGCACTTTTAAACACCGGTGAATAAATTAAATAACTTCATATTAGTTATTTGAAAATTCTCCAAAAGCATCGCGGGCCGCGTGTTTGAGACCCTGTTTTAGCGGCACGAATAGGCCTAGGGGTTCATAAACATCACAGTAGGGTTCATAAATATCACTTTAACAAAAATTAGGATGTGGCGGTTCCCTTGCTTACTTGGATGTTCTTAATTGTTGAAAAATGTCAGACTGAAAACAAACAACTACTTATCAGAAACCCACTCATTTTGGACTCTGTGCTCATTGGACTGATTTCATTCCTGACCACCTAAAGAAAAATCTCATGTACAGACTACTTGAATGGGGTTATGGAATCGCCAGCTCATACACAACAATTCCTTGCGATTTCGTAAAAACTACTGTAAAGTGTGCTAACCAAAAACAGATAGAGCAGTGTTTGTCAAAGTGGGCGGAATCGCCCCCTTGGGGGCAATTTTGATGAGCAAGGGGGCGAAAATGCTTAATCACTAATCGATCACAGAGCTAACTTCAGTATCCTACTATTATGACTTGTTAGTTCCTTGCAAATTTTAATTTACTATGATAATCGTTGGAGGTTGTTGCTAAAGCAATTTATCTTTTGAATTTTTACTCTGGATCGTGTATGTGCCTAGCTACAGTTTGGATTACTTCAGGGCTGTGGAGCTGTCGTAAAAATGTCACAGCTCCGGCGCTCTTCTTTTCATGAACATGGCTCCACCTCCAGAGCTCTTGGTTTTCATGAGTGTGGCTCCGGCTCCGGAGCTCTCTTTTTTCATGGTTCAGACTCCAGCTCCGGCGTCTGTTTGGTTTCACACATTAATATTTCAATTGTCTTGGTGTACTTCAAGTTGAATGGAAAATGAATTAAATCAAGTACAGAAAATCAGGAGAATGTAGCAAACCTTTTTGAATAATTTAATCTAATAGATTTTTACAAGCAGTGCTGCTACCATGAGGAAATCAGTGAAAAAATAACAATCACAGGTTCAGACGATTCAGAGAACAGTTCCTAGCACAAACGCAACTCAAGCTAACGGTAATATAAACAATTTCTGGAAATGCAGTCTCTGGTTTTGCCTTCAATGCCTGAGTACCTTTTGTTATTTCTTACGACAGAATCAAGAAAATGGCTGTTTCGAAAACTACATTTGTGTCCGAGCATTTAAACACAGACCAGTCCCAATTGACCAAGTGTTTTGCACTCGTTGTATGCTTTGCCTGTTGCAGTCTTGACAATTCCAGCTAACAGCGCTGCCCGGGCAAACCATACAAAGAGCGCAAAACATATAGCCGACTCTCATGTGTTCTTTCAAACACGCACACATTTGCATCAAACCAAACGCGAAGATGTGTTTAAAAGCCCTTTGTTAAAAGAAATAGTATGACTTCTAGCAAGAAATTCACATTTGATTTTGCTGAACACTTGTGATTTCTTATCTTTTGCACTCATAATAAGCAGTGATGAATTCGGTAATTCAAATTAACTAACACAATTTTCAACAATCATGACAATTCAATTTGCACAGGTAATGTGTATACTGTGTCTACAGAGAATTTAGTGATAACGTTCATTTTCCTCATTTATGCACGGGTTTTATGCTGGGGAAACGTTTCCAACAGTAATGTAACCATGAAATTTGCACAAATACATTACTTTTCATCACAAAATGTTGGGGGGGGAATATATTATGTCCCCCCCTGTACAAAAGTTGGGGGGACATGTCCCCCCCGTTCCCCCATAAACTCGGTCCCTGGGCATGTGAGAATCACAGTTAATTGTGCAGTGATCGCGCGACGTATAATTCAACAGTTAGCAAGAGAAACACTTGGCTGCGACTATTGCAATGAATAAACACGAACTCGAAGACGCACACAACAGCTAACTTGCACCAAGCTTTACTGTGCTAACACTTAACCATGAACAAAACAACTTTACGTACCAAGTGGTGTGGTCACCACGGCTCAGATATTTGGTCTTTAGTCAGAAAACTTGCTGTCGCGATTAGCAGAGTTTGGTCTATATCACGTAAAGCCGAAAATCGTCACTGAAGGTCTGGACGTGCATTTTATCGTCCTTAGCGCGACAAAAACAGAAAAACAACTTCCCGGTCACAGCTGTTACGTCTCAACCGAACAGATCCTGTGTTATCAGACACAAGACGTCGAGAGAGGAAAACGATGGAATCATACATCACATACTCGCAATTAGTTAGACTGTTTTTTAGAAACAGTCTGTTAGACCCGGGCGCCGAATCACTATGGGGAGACTGCACCAAATAGTTCGAATAAAGTGAGCATTCGCCTACAAGAATTTCCACATGGATCTTCCTGTTTCACTGTCGGCTTTTGACTAGCAGTGCCAATCTGCGTGTCGTTAGCACATCTGTGAGATGTGTGATCGCAGCTATGTTTTAATGTACTCCTTTGGATCCCACATCTTCAAATAACGTTACTAGTGCAAAAAGGTGTGGGAACGCGTTCCCACCCCACTACACCCCTGAGTACATTAAGTTAAAAACTAAGTTAGTGAATGATATTCATATCAAACGAAGCAAATGATGATATTTGAGCGGATAAATTAAGCTAGAAATGTTTGAAGTGTAACAAATAGTTTTAAAAATTGATCATTTTTATGTGGGAAATAATCCTCTTCTTATTTAGTGTTTGCGGCAGGGTGTATTTTTTCAAAAAAGGGCGGTATATTTAGAGGCACCCTGATATCAGTTTTACAGAATCTTCGACAGCAACTTCATATTATCTTTACAGAACTATTCTACCTGGTGATTACGCTGCCGATTATGTTGTCAGCACATTGATGCCAGCTTTACAAGCAGGATTTGCTGTGTGGATGATCATTGTTTTTTTTCAAAAGCTTACGTAAGTGAGATAAATCTTTAAATGATATCAAGGAGCACATTGAAGAAAATTTATTTCGTCGTTTCGAAATGCATCATGTTTCTCTAACTTGGCCAGCGAGCATTGTAACGAATTCAGGCTGTTTTGTTTTAAGTGGACTTTGTAGAAATATTTTTGGCGTGTTTCACTGGTCACCATGTACACACAGTGTCTTAACAAGAAAGTTAAGATGGGAGACACTTGTTTTGCGTAAACAATGCTTGAGGTCAGCAAATTCATGTAAGAAAAGAGCGTCAAAACCATTCTAGGGAAGCGTTAATATGTCAAAGCAGTGGAAATGGCTTATTTGGCTTCATGGTTTGTGGACTCCCATAGGGGCAATGGGATGACAATAGACTTAACAACGTTGCAAGGTCACCGGTACATTTCTTTCCAGGTTCTGAAAAATTTTGCAAAAACATGAAAGTTTCCGCAGCAGTTCACAAGGTTTTCAGAAATTTATTACTCAATGTTTTGCGATAAAATTCTTTTCCTAACTGAAATATTTCTGCTGGGGGGAATAAAAAGAGCCATGTTCCCCAGAAATAGAATTTGGGAAGAGCCAAAATTTATCATCCTTGTTCAGGGTGACATTCAAATTCGTGAACCCACAGTGCAGAATGCATGTGATGCGGCCAATTAACATAACGCTGATGATATGAAAAGCATAGGAAAACACGCCTAAAAATTTTCTTTGAGCTAAGTCCCAACCGAGCAGTGGCGTAGCTATCTCAAATTTTGGGGGAAGAAAAAATTGCGGGGGTCAAAATGTGTGGCTTTAGGCGAGCAGCAGTATTTTTGTTTGGGACGCCACTTCTCAAAGCACAAAATAACTAGATATGCTAAAAATTTGGAGCATGGCTCCTTGGGGCCACCATGGCTATGCCTATGCAACCGAGCCTGTCAATTTTGAGGAATTTTAAACTGTGCATGTTGTGCGTGCACAGTGCACACCCAACCGTTTGAGGTGAGGTGCAAAACAAAATATTAATCAACTGAAATGTTGCTGAACATTTTTCACAAACAGTTGGTCAAAACAATGTTTCGTTTTGCAAACAAAATCCTACCCGCGCGGACGAGGTGTAAAACAGATCACCAAGTTTTAGAAAAAGGTGCTTTGTTTTTCATTTGTAAGTAATCCTTAACGCAAAACATGCAAACGCAGAATGAAAATTTAAGAAGAGGTAAAATAAAAAATCAGCCTGCCTAAAGTAGTAAACCAAACAGAGTTAAAACAAATTAATTTAGTATTGCAGTTATTAGCTTTACAAGTATAATCGAACGAGTCTATTCCACTTCCTGGCTACACTAATCAGACCTTGATCTACCAAAATTTGTGTCCTTAGCTGGCATGGACGCTGGTGCAGCGAAAAGGCGGGAACATGAGAAAATATTTTGGGAGCACTACTTGTGATGAACAAGTGTTTCAAAAGTTTGAGTCATTTTCTAATTGATCAGTACAATTGTTACTTTGTTGCGTAACACTGTCGAACTCTTTTTCAAACTTATTGACCAGTTTCAGTGAAGAAATACAGAAATTTCGGAAATAATTCATTATCGCATGCCTGTTGCACACAATTATGAGCCAGAAAAACATCAGCACATATTAGATACGCGCAACAAACTTCAATAAATTTGTTTAACATCGTTATTTCTGGAGTATGGAATCACCTATATGGGATCGGCAATCTTTTCGGACAGCTAGGTCACTTCAGGGAGTCAGGATGGCTAACTAGACCAGAAGAAACAAGGCTTCCAAGCATGGGTTGTTTCAGTTTATTGTATGAATTAGACATGAAGTTCATTGAAGACACGCATGGTTGGCACAATGAGCATTAGTTGCTTAACGCAGTTTGCCAAAGAAACGGATATAGAATATTTTTGAAGATCGTTCGTGGTAAGCACACGGGTTAACGTAAATTTGCAGAGTTTTTTTGCTCGATTAGTCTTAACGCTTGGCTGAAAACTTGTATACGAATAAGTTCACTTCATTTGCAACTCACACACGAGCCAGATCCAGCATGCCAAAATCCGGGTGGTATAAATTTACGGGCTGCAAAGCAAAATAGACTCACGTTGGAATGTTTTTCTGCTTGTAAGCAAAAAAACATTTAATTGCAGCAAAGCGTAAGACCAACAATATCAACGATAAAAGCAGAACTTCAAGTGCAACAGAACAAGCGCAAAAGGAATAATCGAACGCCAAAGGAGTTGTTCATCTTGCTCTGACGTAGTAGCAAGTACTGTATCATGATGGCGGATGCAATACTAAATAACTACGAGGGTGTTCGGTCGCACTGGTACGCTAGCGAGGTTGCCCAGCCCTGTCCTACAGCCTTTCACCACTTTAGCCCTTTTCTGTCACAAAGCAGGTGCAATTATGGTCCTGTGTGTCCGGCCTCCTCGATTGCAGGTATAAAGTAAGTAGCACTATACCACTAAAAGCCAATCAATAGTGAAGGGGCTGTGATTTTCTCCTCATCATTCATTAATGACGATTCCGAAAGTGCTTGCAAAGTAGCGGCAAAGATGGAGAAAATTACCAGGAAGACTAAAAAACAAATAATTTTGTTTTTACTTTAAATGTTTTGTTTTTTTCCTATGTCATGTTCGATTTTTTACTTACTTGTGTACTTTTAGAGTGCACATTATCACGCACTTTCACAATTTTTTTTAACTATTGTGGGGTCACTACTCAAGCATTTGCCCATCTTTCCTAAATTACGGATGTTTTTTTGAGTTTTTATTGTTCTTCTGTTTTGTTGAAACTTCCCGGAATTTTAATTTTCTTACCTTGTTTGGTTATTCTTGTTGCAACCATACATACACATTATAACATTATAGCAGTGAATTACTGTGGAAGACAACTTTTTTTATCACAGGCTTCATCGTTAAGTCGTGATTCAGTTGCGTTTGCACATAGATGTTGTATACAGTATGAGAAAGAAAGAATGAAAGCAAAACAACGTTCAACGGAGTTTACTGAATTTAAGTCTTTCAAACCTTGAATTTGTCATTATCTCCTGCAGAAGTTGAGACTTTTTTATTCTGAATAACACACTTCAGCTTGAAATTTTTGTTAAAAGAACCTATTCTCCTTTTCTTACCTACTTGCTGTCTTGTAGGGAAAGATAGAAGCCTCCAAGTTAACTGCTTGCAACAAAACCTATTTTTCGATAGTTGTACATGTCGTTTATTGCAAAAATAAACGCGATCACAAGAATTTCCGTGTTTTTTCAGTGTGATTCACTTCAACCCAATCATGTCGCTTTCATTTACCATTGTGGGATTTCTTTGTCCTTATATGCTGGTACCGTACGTCGTCGCTCAGCTTTTTGGCTCAGCTACAGGTGCTTGGATTGCTCAGGTAACTGTAGAGACTGGAACGAAAAAGTTTGATTAAATGCGTAGAAATCTTCAGAGGCCGCCTATGACTGACTTGCAAGCCAAGCTTACGTTTTTACAATGAATCGAAAAAAACGTTTATAATACAAACAATAGAATTCAGCTTGGCAGCTTGGTTGCTTTTCCAAGGTTATTTTTGTCTATCAACACCTCGAAGGAAAGCCTTGGGCAAAACACACGACCGGAATCAAGAAAACGTCTGTTTGGAAAACTACATTTGTTTTCGAACATTTAGACAGACAGTCCAGTCCCAATCGACCAAGTGTTTTGCACTCGTTGCATGCTTTGCCTGTTGCACTCTTGGCGATTCCAGCTAACAGCTCTGGCCAGGCAAACCATGCAAAGAGCGCAAAAGACATAGTCGATTACATATATCATGTGTTCCTTCTAACTAGCACATATTTGCATTAACACAAATGACAAGATGTGTTTCAAATCCGTTTGTTCGAAGACATAGTATGGCTTATAGCAAGAAATGCACATTTGGTCTTTTCAAAATATCTGAAAACTTCTGACTTCTTAACCTTTGCACTCATATAAGCAGTGATGAATGATAAATCAAAGTAAAGCACAAGCGAACCGGCGAAGCTTAGGGCAAAATAAGTTGCCGTGCTGAAAACAGAATTTGTTTCCACAGATGAAAACCGCAAGAAAAGTCAGCGTTTGTTTACATTGCATTTTTATACCCTCCTGAAAATGTACTGCCATGCAAAGCAATGCTAGTTCGCTACCAATTAGTTATAACTTTCATGTTATCTCGCTGCTAGTAATGTAATGGCTCCTGTTAAAGTATGCCAGTAATCTAGTAAACCTTGCTAGTAAACCTATAGTTTCTAATAAAAAATCCTAATTTACAATGGCATGCAATGCATTTCACGCTTAGGTCTGCAATGTTATCAAATCTGAATCATACTGGCTGTTAACAGGATGATTACACAGATATAGAAGCTATGGATGTTATATACCTACTGATTATAGTTCTACACTACTACAGGTCTGGTTTGATCATTCTGACTAGAAAGTAAGATGTTGTTGTAGTTTACTTTTCTCTTACTTCTACAAGTAACTCTACGCCTGCCCAGCTGCGATGCCACAGCCTTAGCGATGATTAAACCAAAGAAACATCAAAGACTCGCAGATCCATTGCTTCAGTCTGGAGTCGTAACCCATAACAATCGCGTTTAGTGCAGGGGTCCGCAAGTAATTTTTGGCGCAACCCTAAAAAATAGTTCTGCATTCTCTCGACCCAAACATTTCATGAGCATATAATTTCCTGGAAAATATTTTATATATAAACAGGTTTTTTAAGGTGTTTTAGGGACCCCATTCGGGTCCCTAGAATTGAAAATCGGGTCCCTAGAATCAGAGAAAATTATCATCGGCTCCCCAGAATCAGAGAAAATCGGGTCCCTAGAATCGGAGAAATCGGGTCCGTACAGGTCCATACCGGGTACCTAACATATTCCTTAAAAAACTGAAATAAATATCAATTGACTACTACTGGCAGTAGCAATTTCCTTGAACTAAATTGTGTGAAACTTTAACACATGAAACAGTAAATGATTGCATTTATTCTGTCTAATGAGAATCGAAAATTTAAAAAGTAAATTTGAATTGTTTCGCGACCCAGAGTGCACTTTTTTCGGTAAAGTATGTCTAACTTTCAGTCAATTTGCAAAACCGTTAATATCTAGGAAGGTACCCAGAGCCGGAGCTACCTCACGAACAGCCAGAGCTCCAGCCCCGGCTGCTACATTTAATCTGAGCTCTGGCTCCAGGCAAAATGTCCAGCTCCGGGCTCCAGCTCCGCCGCCCTGGAAATAGTTCAGGATCTCTACTGGGTCTGATGCTATTAGAGACAGGTTTGTTTGACGTTTTTGATTATGTTCATTACAGTCAATAAAAGGAGATGAACCTGGCCCATTTCGAGTAGCGGCTGGTGCCAACGTTGGAGCGATTATCGGCGCTGAAGTTTTCAACACGGGCGTGATGGTCGTTTTCGCATTGGCGATGACTTTGGACAAAACGTACGATCAAGCTACTGGACCAATGGCGATTGGCTTCACAGTTTTTCAAGCAATTGTCGCCGGGTAAGACCGAATTCCAGGAATGGAAAAGAAGCTCCTGTCCATCAAACGAATTCCTTAAATGGTTGATTATTATTTCCTTGAAAGACATTTTTTAAATATAGGAGATTAATTCAGACCGCTCGCAACTAATCTTGACATGCGACTGTTTCAGCGCAGACTTGTTTCATAGACTGTACCGTACATAAGAAAATGATTAGCGTTTTTGTGTGTCAGGATCCTGCTACTTCTAATGAGGGAACATCTCCTAAATCACATCTATTCATTTCGTTTCTTTGCAGGCGGTGGGTTGGTTCTAGTTGCCTTAATCCATCTCGAGCATTTGGACCAGCTCTTGTTTTGGGAGACTGGGACCACCATTGGGTATGGTGGGTCGGACCAGCAGGGGGTTCAGTTCTGTTTACAATAATTTACATGTAAGTACTTTTCCAGTTGCTTCAGCAACAAATTAACGCCAAGTTGGATACAAACAGCAATTAAAAACAACGTGAAGGTTCATTCTATGCTTCAAAGTGTCATGCGAGAAACATGGCCTTTGATGATAGAAGCTGTGAGATCATTAAAAAATGGAATTGTGTTTGTGTATTTTCAACCAACATTGCAATATTTTTTAGCTTTTCTGTTATACCTGCTCTTCCTTTCACATGATTCAACTAACGTCAGGATATGACAAAGCTAAAAACTTTTATTTACTCGTCTTGTACCCGGGTAGTATCAATAAATTATCACTTAAGGTGAATTTTTCTTGAAAGCTTATAATTGAAAAATTACGGAGTAAACCAGCAAAATTTAGGTGCTGCTATTAGTTGTCTTGGTATTTGCACAAAAAAACTATGCTGATTTTTGGATTACCAAATCATGCCAAGTGGGACATAAGCCTTTTAATACTCAGCAAAAGATTACAACGTCTTACATTCGACGGCAATTGCGTTGAACAACTTTATTCGATTAATGTCCCTTTAATAAAAGCCTTCACCACAATCATATCTAAACATGTCGTTGACCCTTGCGTTATGTTTTCAGACGAAGGTTCTTGCCTCAAATTCATCAAAATGAGAGCAACACCTTTTCTAATCTTTTCTTGTTGAAATGAATTTTTCTATGACTGCAACTCTTAAGAAGCATACCGTTGAACAAACGGGAAATTCACGCTGCCAATCGGCTGACTTAGATTCGCTCTACGTGCAGTTCAAACCGACGATCTGAACTCAAAGTTACTCTTGCAAACACACCAACTCCATTATCCCGCTTCAAGAACGTCATTTTGCGACACCATTACGTCATGCAGAAAACCAGTCGTTGTATTGAAACTGAGCAACCTTACCTTTGCAGAGTTCTTCACTTCAACCGCCAAAATTTAATGTTAATAAACCCAACTAATGACTAGGCTACAGCTTGGCACTTATTGAAAATATCCCACTGGACATTAAAAACGGCATGAGATGTGCCAAGAAATGCTTTTTTTAATTTGGCGACGGCAATTAGCGGCATGCCAACGTCTGAAATATTCTTGTTACTGGAGCAGTTGAGGTGAACGTTCTTGCCCAAGGAGCGCAACAGCGATTCACTCAGTGGCTGTGGATCACCCAGTCTTCCAATTGAGGCGGACACTCTGCCACTGAGCTGTCGCCGCCCAGCGAAATCTTTGCAGCCAATGCCTAGGTGTCAGGTGATGTATGATGTGCCGTTGGGGAGTTACTGAGGAACCAGCCATAGGAGAAAAAGGATTAAGCTAGCCGTGACTACTGACAGCAATTGCATGCAAAGCCTTTTTTATCAGATTTTGAGAGGAGGGCAGTATAAACTGCAAATAACCGGAGCCCTTTTGTTTGCTAGTCTGCGGTCGAATGTCATCTCTTTCCTTTGTTCAAATGGCTTTTGACTTGGATAGCAGAAAAAGCTTTGTCTTGAGAGGAAGGTGTAGGGACTGGGGCACAATTGCTCCCAAGTAACTGTGTTAAAAAAGCCCTGATTTCAAGAAAAACACTGGAGCACTTTAGCACATTGGATTTTACCCAGATGTTTGAATAAACAGATTATCAATTTGCACACTCCACAGCCACATGTCGTGTTTTTTAGGCTAGTATACCAACCTAGGGCTTCTATGCACAAAAATTGCAAAAATTTGAACTTTTAAAACTTTTAAGAATTCATTTAAAAGTAATAACGAAAAGCTTTAACTTTTAAACTCATTTCAAAAATTAATTTTTAGCGTTATTGTTTTGATTTTGGAGATTGAAAAAGAGAAATTAAAATCAAAACTAACAAATAAAGCAGGTAGCATATAAATTAAAGACTCAAAACTTAAATTTTCAACTTAAAAACTTGAGTGTGGCATTGACTTAGTTTGCTCACATGGTCTAAAAATTTTGCGTCTGCACGGCGAAAACTAAGGAGGTGAAATCTCATATGTTTGAAAAGACCGTAACTTAAATGTTTGCAGATATTTTGTTTGCTTTGCTTATGTCAATGATGGCTTTTACATTATAAATGCAAACCAGATGAAGCATAAAACAGGCAACATTGGAGCTTAAACTATTTTGCTTTGTAGGATTTTTCTTGCACCAAAGGAAATCGTTTGGGCCTTGACATTTCCTAACTGGGTGAAAAGACGGTGCAGAAGCAATCCTGGCGAACTTGAAGTGGAAACAACTATAAAGAACCCTGTAGCGGTTTCAGCCATTTGAATGCACACCAGAATATCTTGTTTTGGAAAAGAAAGTTGTTTCAAATGCTTTGTGATTTACAATGGCGTGCATAAAATGCTTGTATCTTTATTGCTTGCGTGATCCAGTGAAAACCTGGATACAAAAACCGCGACTATATTCTCAAATTTCTAGACTGAAACCGCCCACTCGAGACCTAACCGTGAACGATTTTAGTAATTTAGAAAATAATCTGTGATTCGTGTGCTGTTTTACAAACAGGATTTACAACAGTATAAAAACATTTACTTTTACAACCACTCTCTTCGCCAGGCGTTTATTGAGACTTCAGCGTTTTTTATTTCCAAAATCAGTGATCTTTATCTAAATTTGTTTGGTGCTGTTGCAATTTAAAAAGTGCGGAACGTTTGAATAAAACCAAGAATTTTAAAAAAATCACGCAAACAAGCATTCAAAACGGCTCAATCACAATACTTAAGTGGCAGGTTTTCAACTTAAAAACGTATTAGTAAGACACGCTTGGTTTGACTATATGTAGTGTAATGAACGCGTTAATATGCTTTTACTTGAAGTTTTGTGTAATGCGCAAAGATGACCCTTCTTGGGTGGTCTGCGGCGCCCGTTGTTGAGATCTAATCAGGGGTGCAGTTGGGTTATCTGCTCATTGGAGATGGTGGTGGGGCCCCTTTGAAAGTATAGTAGGCTACTTACACATTACAGGTGCTGTTAGGGGTCCCTTTGAAAGGAAGTTACTTTCACATTCTAATTGTGGTGGGGGGCCTTTGAAAGCATGGTACTTACATATTAAAGTTCCTGTTTGGGTCCCCTTTGAAAGCATAGCACTTGCAAATTTCAGAGTAAACTCTGTTTTCAGGGCAAGCGCAAGTTGTTAAAAATACTGAATGTAAAAAGTATATTCAATACAGTGAAAATTTTCAGGGCAACTCTGTTTTCTCAGGGCGAGCGCAAGTTGCAAACAAATTGTGAACGGTGAAAAAATTTTCAATACAGTCTATATTCACTTGGGGGCGATCCATGCAATTTGGGCTAGTGTAGTTTGTAATCTGGACCAAAGTCATGATTGGTTACATGGGCGCAATTTGGTGGGGAACACGGGGGACGTGTCCCCCCCGTTTTTCAGGTAGGGGTTATATAATATGCCGTATCTCCCCACTTTTTTCTCTTTAGGTTGTGTATTTGGAGAGGTTTCAAAAATAAATGTAATGTTTGTCACGTTTTGCGTAAAGAGCTTTTCAAGTTAGATGGTAGGTTATACAAAGCCAAGTTCATCTTGAAACAGAGTTTGGTGTGGTATCACTGATTCTGTTTATAAATTTTAGCTTCAATAAAATAATTTTTAGCATTTTGCAAGTTTCTAGAGACCCTGAAAGATGGTTAACTGCTTTTGTCCAACATTTTACCCTGTGTGGTATACTGTTAGAAAAGTTATTTTCTTGTAACAGTGAGAGTATTACAGCTGCTGCACGTGTGAGAGGCCACAGTACAACCATTATTTGTTTTGCGCAGAAATGTAAATTGCTTTTCTGTAACGTTGGTTGTCACGTATTCAGAAACAGACAGCGTATAATTTAATGATGCTAGTGTATATACATTACTGTAGAAAGTTAGATTTTCAGGCAAATCTCTGCGAAGGTTTTTCCGAAGACAAAAAGCAGCACTATTGTGGAGAATTAGTTTTGGGATGAGCAGTTTTGCAAAAGACTGTCTTCAACTTATTAGTGAACAGGGTTTCAATCAAAACGTTGGAGAAGTAGCCTACAGTATTCACCTAGCTGTATATTGACCTATAGCTCAAAACGTAGGGACTTGACTTGGAAATAAGGATAAAATATGCATTTATCCTCACTTCTTGTAATGTCGCGACAATGGTGACCAACAAATAAAAAATATTTTTTTCCTTGACTCTTACACTTTGTGTTTGTGTTGAATGCATTGGTTCTTTGAGTTTAACCAAACCCGCAATGCAGCAACTTTTTCATCCAAGTGCGAAACATTTGCTTTACAAGTACAACACACTTGTAAAGCGTGTCCTTTGTTGGACATTCTTTTCGTGTTAAAGGTGAAACTTGTACAGTACTTTTTTGCCAATTCACTGTTGTGCATTTTGATTAATCTCAAATATATTTTCGTGTCGTTATGCAAGTACAGTAGAACTCTTAGAATGAAACTGTTGACATGTTGCAGAGTTGCACGTCAGGCGGGGCTTTTCGGATCGGGCCGGGCTCGGGCTTAAGTTTGTCAAAATATTTCGGGATGATTTCGGGCCTGCATATAAAACTTTTTTATGGCATTACGAGTAAGGATTTTTTTCTTTCGTGATGTAGATTTGTTGTGCTCACCGCGGTAACTTCTGTGAGTAAAGCGATTGTGATTTTCTTCAGCTAATTCTGTTTGAAAACACAGATGCCTTCTTTTCTTCTCTACTCGGATTAGTCTCACACTCTTTTTGAGAAGGCGACAGCGGTGAAGAAATTAGCACGCGATGGCTTTGTCTCAAAGAGATCAATCACTCACGCGATTCTTGGCTTGTTTTAAGAAGCCTACAAGCCGGCTTTTCATATCTGTAGAGCTATCCTAGAAAGTTTCTTTTATGTCCATAGCGCCACCGTAGGTAGTTTCGTGATAGTTTCTTTTTCTCTTGAGAAACATTATATTCCACACTCCGCAGTACTATCGTTGACTAACATGCTACGTTTATACCAGATTATGCCAATGTTTTGGTCAAGGTGGTTGTTATTTTGGGTGTGATGAAGCGTGTACCCGCAACTACACCTGCAAACAACGTTTCTTTGTTACTCTGCAGTTGCGCATATCTTAAC
>Ga0210059_1009740_pt1 | contig 14946 bp, 10 predicted proteins | sample Ectturendosymbi2_FD_188042 | JGI IMG/M metagenome (GOLD analysis project Ga0210059, IMG submission 188042) | Ecteinascidia turbinata endosymbiont from Florida, USA - Sample 2 (SPAdes) (version 2) | ecosystem: Host-associated > Tunicates > Ascidians > Unclassified | place: Key West, Florida...
TAGGTAAACTGCTCACTTGACCTCCCGTCTCGTCTGCAAATACGCTCGCCACAACTGCGAATGTTGGTCAAGATTGTACCGTATTCACAACCTACTGACTGAGGAGGATCGTGAAAGCATTTGAAGGGAAAATCGTAGCTCCTCAGGTGCACATTGAATCTACAACCACAGCCGTATCAGTCATAAACACAGACCCGCCAACTGCGAATCGTCTCATCAACATTGGTTAATTTCCAGGACAGCAGGTTACGGCAGTCTATTCACAACTGGGTGGGCAAAAGGAAACAATGGAAGTCACAGCATTTTCACTCACCCAAAACTGGTTCTCAAGCACACTTGAAAACAGAACTTCATATAATCCGCTGCACTTGTCTCAGCCCACTTGCTTGCACCCGTTTACAAGCTTACAACTCTTATCGGTTGAAAATAAAGACCACAGTTAGACATAAATCTTCAAAGCCAAGCAGCTACCCATTTCACCATTTAGTACGGTGAAAGTCATATGCAGCTTTAAGATATTCCACCGCGCAGACCACATCACGTAATTCAAGTGCCTGCTCTATTATGACACGCAGTGGATTAATGCTAGGAACATGGCGGAGCGTAAAAAACAGAAAATTCTGCAGCCAAGAAGTGATTCCATACTTCGTTTTGAAGACACAAGAGCACGCTTTGCATCAGGGTTGCCAGGTTGGCCATTCCCTGGCCTATTTCGAAACGTATGGTCTTTTTGAAGTGAGCTGCCCATCAAAAAACAGATTTGGCCATTTTATAAATATTAAGTTTTTCACTGTATGATGAATTTTTCATTAAATATTTTGTGTTATTGTGTTTTTTTTCACATCCCTGTCTGTAACAGCATCACCATAAAACCTTGTCTTGATTTGACGTGTGTAGTGATGATGATTCACAGTAAGTCTTGCAGTCAGTAGCATTTGTACAAGCAGTTTTTTTAAAGATTTGGTTTAGGAACATCAAGAAATTTTGAGGCCATATTTTTAGCAAAGCCTTCATAATAATTCCTAACGTGTTCTTCATTGCAGTATTGGCAGTCACAGTGCACAATCAGTACTGCTGTATTCACTGGCATACGCGGAAAATTATTATGGGGGGGTTCATTCAGTGGCATATGGTGGTCATTTGTATTTGGTATGCGCTGTTTGTGACGTAACAGTTTGATATTCATGTAACAGTTGTAACAGTTTCGTATCCATGTTTTCAAACCAGCGTTTTGGCGAAGTTTGTTGACGCAATACGCACATTCTTCTACACGCACTCTCCTTGTTTCATATGTACTTCAAGTACATTTACATGAAATTGTTCTGGGACTACCATACGGGTCAATTGACCCTTTTGCGATTTTCTTTTCAAATTTTAAGGAAAAGGTTTACAGCTGCGAACCTCAAATGTTTTGACTTTTATTAATTTTGTGTCTTGAGCAAACCACCAAGTCGATAACAAATTTATTTTCAAAACCAGTGTTTCACGATGGAAAAACGGTTAATTACCACACAGGTCAATAGACCCCTAAGCTGAGAATGCTGAGCTATCCAATTACATTTCGAAACAACTTTTGCACATAGGGCGAGAACATGTTCCACACAAACTTTGAACAGTTGCAACATTTCAGTCTTGTTTTGTTTGACTGGTTTATTCAGAATTTGGTTCTTTTATCGAGCGCCATGCCTCAGCAGCTCCTTGAATGCGTTTCAGATGCAGTGCGTGGGGTCTGTACATGCCTTGCAGTTTCTCTCTCTTGAGCACAGCTTTTCTGCCTGTTTGATAATAATATCCCTTTTTTAGTTGTTACTTGCAAATATTGCAAATGATGTATGCATCCAGCACCACAATGTCCAACTGGTTGAACAATACAACAAATGGCCATCTTCGGGATGCTGGCTAAGTAGAGCATGAATGGAGCATTTAGTAGTTTGTTAGTGAACGATAATGTTGTGGAATGTAATGTTTCTCGTGAAAAACACAAACTATCACGAAACTTTTCACGATGGCGCTAGGCATAAACTAAACTACCTGGGATAGCGCTGCAGATATGAAAAACCGGTTTGTGGGCCATCGTTTTCTAAAACAAGCCAAAAATTGCATGAGTGATTGACATCTTCGACGCAACGCCATCGCGTGCTAATTTCATAACCGCTGTCCCCCTTCTTAAAAAGAGTGTGAAACTAATCCGAGCAGAGAACTAAGGAACGCAGTTGTGTTTGCAAACAGACTTCAGTGAAGAAAAATCACAATCACTTTACTCGCAGAAGATACCCGCGGTGAGCATAACAAATGTACGTAACGAAAGAAAAAAAAATGTTACTCTGAATGTCATAAAAACCTTTGGTATGCAGCCCGAAATTGGCCCGAAACATTTTGGTAAACCCTAACGAAACCCGGCGCAAAACCCGCCCGAACCAAAAAGCCCGACTTACAACTCTGAGTTGGTGTACCTTCATATTAATGCTGAGTGTGTACCTCTTTACTTTGACTTGAGATCACAACGGGTAATGGGATCCAGAACTGTAGCTGGCTTTTTAATTTGGGAGGAACAAATATTAGGGTGAGCAAAAATTCCGTTTTCAATTACATATGAAAAACTGTGGAAAACATTCTTAGGCACAACAAAATTTGCGAGTGCACAAAAATATGGCGGGCACTGCCCCCGAATTCCCACCCGTGGCAACGGGAATGATCGAGTCAACCTTTAGTTAATAATCTCGTAAATATTTTCACATGATGTATCAAAACACTTGCATTTTGCAGCACACTATAGAGCTTGCCATACTTTAAAACACTAGCACGAACAATGCAAACAAATATAAATTTCCGAGCGTGGACATGAAACTGTGTGTTTCTTCAAAAACTATTACAATATTTTGTTTGTTGTTTTCGAGAAACTCACATTTATCACGTCTTTCAAAAAAAGATGAAAATATAAATTGTACTGTATTCCCCTGAAGGTGCCATTGTTATATATCTTGCCTAACAATTATGAGTGATTTGCATTGACTTTCTTGTTTCTATTTTTATGGCGAAACGTTTGAACGTTAACACATGTTTTCTCTCACCACGACGTTACTGTAACTAACCATGAAAGTAACGGTTGTTTAGTGCATGTCCACTTTACTGGAAATGAAACGAGGTTCTTATCATAACGTTTGTCAAATCAGTTTAATTCTAATGTTTGCAGAAAAGATTAGGCGACTGAAGGTTTTTCATTAGTTAAAGGAAAACCTCGCATTTTTAGAAAACAAAGTACTTGGTGCTCTTTCTAAGCAACCAATCAATCCAGAAAAAAATTTCCTACAAATCTGAAAGACGTATCCGGGCGCTTTTTGCATCCAGGCTAGATTGAACTTAGTGAATTTTCTGGTTTCAGTGAAAAATTTTGACTAGATGTTGTCAGAGGCGTGGTAGTGGGCGTTTCGTTACACTTCTACAACTTCCACGGAAAGGTAAATTGTGAGTGGTGATCAATCTCCAAATAATTGGAATTTCCAACTCGTGCTTGACGTTTTCGTTTTGCTTCCGCTATTTTAGATTCTACATCCTTTTCCTAACCTTTACATCTTTTTATATACCAATAATTCTCTTTCCAGTCTAGGACATTTATCCTGAAAGGAAATAAAAGTGTACAGTGGTCCATAGGTGCAACCCAACCTGCAAGAGGTCAACACGTTTAATAGGAGCTACTGCAACAACCACCGGGTTATGCTCTGTACCAGTAGAACTTCTCGATTAGAGATGCAACAAAACGAATTTCTCAGTTACGAATTTTCTCCTGTAGGGCACTATTCTGGGTGGTGAGTTTTAAAGCAACATACATGTGTCAACTTCACCGTCGGTGGACCCAAACCAACATTTGCTTATCTTGACGATATTGCAGTGTGTGGAATAACTCTAGACGAACATGTTCACTCTCAGCAAATGCAGATGCACTTATTCCAAGGACACTATGGTTTTGTTAGGGTTTCGACAAGCTAAGGGATTTTTGCAACCGGATTCTGATCGAGTGAAGCCTGTACTGAAAATGCCAGTCCTGAAATATGGCAGAAAACTACTTCGTGTTGTGGGAGTGTCCACATATTACGCGCAATGGATGGCTTCTTGTTCTGAAAAGTTGAAACCGCTGGTCGTCGTGAAAGAGTTTCCACTATGGGGCGATGGGGCGAGGCATTGGAGGCGTTGAAAGCGTCGAAGGAAGACTTTACTGCAGCTTCGCTCGGAGTAATGGATGAAAATTTGCGTTTCACCTGAAAACTGATGCATCAGGAAACGCAGTTTCTGCAAAGGTGGTTCAGCAAAATCGCCCAGAGGATTTCTTCTACAGGATGTTAAGCAAGCATGAAATTTGTGATGTTAGCGTAGAGAATGAAACATTGACTGTTGTCGAAGCGATCAGGAAGTGAGAGCGTATTCTAACTGGACGCCACATTGCGACTGTAACTGATCAAAGACACGTTTCAGTTATGTACGATACGAAAAAGGATGTCAAAATCAAAAAAATTGAAAAAAATTTGCGATGGCGCAACGAACTTGCCCAATTCGATTTTGATATTGTTTATTGCACTACGCAAAACAATTGCGCGCCTGATACGCTGTCCAGGTCTTATTGCGTTATTATGCACAAGAGCAAGTTCAATGAAGGTCATGAATCTTTTTGTTACCCGGGCACCACTCGCTTCATTCATTTTGTCAGCTGGAGCATTATAGCAATGTGTCCATTGAATATACAGCAGTGTGCGCCGAAATTGAACGTAACTTGTACAAACCGTAGTCTCCACAACTCATCAAGAGCACTCTGTCATTTGAACACTCAAGCGTGGATTTTAGGACCGTGATTCGCGGCCTTCGTTGATTGCAAATGATTTATTTGTTCACTGGTGTTGACCAGTATTCGCGTTTTTCATTTGCATTTTCTAGCTCTAGCATTGATGCTTAAACCGTGTTTTCCTGTGTAAATCGATTGTTTGCTATGTTTGGATTCCCTGCTTACTTTCATTCGGGCAGGGGCCCCACGTTTATGTCGCATGATCTTACTTCGCGTTGCACAGTTGCGTCATTGCATGCGGTAAAACCTCTATCTGTAACGCCCCAGGAAATCGTCAGCGCGAACATCGTAATGGGACTGTATGGTCGGCTGTGAAACTTGCATTGAAATCTCGTAATTTAGATTCCAGTCGCCTCACGGTGGAAACTTATTTTGCCAGACGCTCTTTATTCTATTGGTTTATTGCTTTGCAACGCTAAGAAATCACCTGATGGGCGCATGATTTGCGTATCATCGCTGACTGCAGGATTGAGTTCGCTAAGTTCTATCACGCACGTTTATCGAAATACGATCCTGAAGTGGAAGTGGTTGAAGGTGTTCACGCTGCCCACACCAAATTATGCTTTGGTCTGTTTTCACGACGTATCGCTCCATCCTGATGTTCATGACGAAGGTTTGCCCTTTCAGCAGCCTGCAACCAGTGGCAGTGCCGATTTATCAGAAGTTACTACTTGTGACAATGGTGCTTTTCGCAATGTTTTGTGAAATCATGTTGTTGATACAGTCCCGTCGCCATGGGGGGCGTTTCTGGGCTTAGCCCACCCAAATTGAATTACGAATCACTATAAATTCGTGGAAATTTAATCAAATTTCAGAATGTCAAGCCCCCTCAATGAAAGTTTTCGGGCGACGGTCCTGTGTTGGTGAGGTAGTTGACGGCGAAGCTGTTTCTCGCAACGATAATTCTTGCAATGCTGATGGTGACGCGATGGCAGAAACCCGTACATCACTATAAGTATCCCTTCGTACAGTGGCATGGAGAGCTACGTAGGTCGAAGCGGCAGAAAAAAAAACCCAACGGCCGTCTAACTGTGCCCGTCGTCGCCGGGACACGGTTGCATCGCCGCCTTCTAAGCGGGATTCTGACTTAGAAGCGTTCAGTCTGATGAGCGATAGTACCAGGCGCCGTTGTGTATTTTCATTTTAGTAACTGCCCACTCATAGCTTCTTTGGATAGCTTTCCGCGCCACGTTAGCAGCGGATTTCGAGGAAACGCAGGGTAACCTGGTACCACTACAGTGGAAAGCGTTGCCAGGGCCACATTTGTGTAAAAGAAGCCTTGGATTGTACCTGCTGTATGAAGGGTCATGCTGTAATTACTACATCTGAAAAGAAGAAACTTCGTACCGTGCTTCTTGAACGCGACAACAATGTTTTTATTGACCCCTCTGCCTCATAAACCCTTTGCATTCCTGTTGACTGAGTAAAATTGCGCCTGAATGCTGACATGAGCTCCACTCCATGTTTTCGTTTTTGATGCTCGGTTCAGAAGCTGTGGACACAGCGAGTTCATCACTTACGATAAAGATTGATTGTTATTTCTCGGCTTTTCCGCATACACGTCGTCCCTGGTGCGCCGGGTTTTAGCGATTTTCGCTTTCTCAGGCTGAAGCCTCGTTGAAGTCAAGTGTGGTTTAAATATCAATTAGAATTTCATTTCAAGCACTGGTTTTGGAGCTTGTTACTCTTAAAGTAAACTTACTACCCAAAGCGCGGTCTAAGATGAGTATTTAAACACTTTACATCTGACCTGAATCGTTTGCATCAGATTGAATATTCCGAAAATAAATGTTTATTTCATGTTTTTCGGAAGTAAAAACGTTGATATAATTTGCAAATAGCGCACCTACCGCATCACAACGTATGCAGTTGCAAAATTTAACAAATTTAGACGAAGATCACCTTTGAAAGAATCGAACAATGTACAAGTGATATAATGCAAAAAATGTAGGAAACGTTCATTGATGTATTCGTACGACTCTCACCAGTCCTACGGTGAGAATGACAATCTCCATGTTTGGCTGTTAAGCCTGCAAGGAATCAGCCGCCACCCCTTTAGCAACTTTACAATGATTCTGACTGCACATATCCACATTTCAGCATCAAGACACCACAAAGGTGACACAGCCGCATCTGATCGCAGATTGCTTGGCTAGGAAATTGATTTCGCGTCAGAAACGCATCTCCAGCCCAGCAACGTGCAAGCGTAAAGGTGAAATGTGGAAAAGACTAAAGGAAGATGCAGAGAAAGCGGGCAGACTACAGTAGCAAGCACACGAACCGTTATATAGCAATACAACTTGCGATCAGATTGGGCTGTGTCACAATTGCCTAGCACAGTTCTGTTTATGCTTGTATGCGTTATTTGGCCTCCGGGCATTTCTCTTTGTCAGGGAAACGCCGTTCAGTCGCTTCGTTTTGGTGTTGATTTTTGCAAAAGTCCCTATTCAATTGCACTTCATTGACCACTTTTTTCTAAAATCCTTTACAAGGTACATTTGGTCGTCTGCGTCTTTTGCAACGTATTCCCCGGTTGAACAGAACTGGAAATAGCACATATCTGTACAACGAGCGTATCCCTTGCAAAACAATCGATTATCCGTGAGTCGGACCGTTAAACGTCTACCTCGGGGGGGACAGGGGGCTTTGGCAATCAAACGCTTTCGATTGTCGGTCGTGACCGTGACACACAGACGCTCTCCTTCAACCAATTTACCAATGATGAATTTGAACCCAGGACTTCCCCACACCTTCCAGTCCCTTCTTCTGCCAGGCGCAGCCTCAATGTAGCCATCGTTGTAACGCCAGTAAATGTTGCTGCTTCCTTCTTGAATGGCCATAGTTGCTGGACCGTTAAGAGTAATGTTTTGCATTTGATTTTCAAAGCCTTGAGAGGAAGAACAATTTGCCTTTTCAATGAGGAAAATAGCCTACAAACAAATAAAACAATCCATCAGTTGTTTTGCATTGATACTACATTGTACTATTTTATTTAAGGAAGAAATGTGTGCGCAAAAAGAACAGTCGAAAGAAGATGATCGCTTTATTAAAATTCAAATGGATCCCCAACGGTGGTTCTCTGTTTCGCGTAAAACGAAGGCGCTGCAGATTTACCAAGTGCTGCTGACGCACCTAAGTTCTTATAGCTAGTGGACACATGAGCAAAGGCATATAACACCCCGGCAGTGCAGTGTCACTGGATGCGTATGAAAAGATCTACTCAAACTCGGGAAGAAGTTGTGTTTGCATCAATGCCTCAATCATGCATGCATTGGCTGCACTTTCCTGATATCACAGGACTACAACATTGCTGAGTGTCCCTATTTTCAATGTCTTCATATTACCCTGTCCAGAGTTCAAATCGAATGTTGCAAGAATTGAATATAATGAAGTAGATAAGGAAAAAAAGGATGTCTTCTTTCTATTTGCAAAACGCTTTACTGACGGTATTTCTTTATTTGACACTGCTTTTTCAAACGTCTTCAAGTCATTTTATTCAAGTACCTTCGTCACAACCGTAAATAGGTGATTTGATCAGCAGAAAGTTAAAGAGTGTAAAAGACAATAACAGTCACATTAACTCACTGTAACTGTTGCAACAATCGCAGCTGCAATTCCAAATCTTGGCGGCATCGTTGGTGGTGCTTGATATTTCAACTGCTGTCGTCAAAAGTGCGCCACTTTCTGAAAACGAATTTATTATTTTTTCAGCTCGATGCCTTAAACGTCTCTATGTGACCAGTGACGGATTTATTCATAGGCCAACCATGGCCTAGAGCCCCGAGCTTTTGGGGCCCCGCGCAAATCCTTCCTATGACCACTCATTGTTAACCAAAAATTTGCGAAAATGCGCAAAGGCATAACTTCACAATTTACTTTTAAACGTGCGAAAATGCAAACGTCTAGTAGACTCATAAATTCAGTAACAACACGATAACATTGTTTGCTACGCAATATAAGATGACGATACTGCCTTTCATCGGAGTTCTGCACTGTCTGGCGGTCTTGCGTTGTATCGATCTTTTTGTCAGTGGAAGATTGAACATCAAGTACGAAATTGCTGTGTGAAAGGCTTGATACTGAGGAGAGGACCATGGCTAAATGCGAGATTGATGCAGGCCATCTGTATGAAAGTGGTTACAAGCAGTAGCGAAGCCAGCCCAAAGTTTTTCGGGACAAGTACTTCGACTGTAAGCGAGCAAGAGTTTTTTATTCGGGACACTGCCTGTCAAAGCACAAAATGACAAGATATGCTAGAAATTGTTTTGGGTGGCATGGCCCCTTGACCCCCCTGTCTATGCCTACGGTTACAAGAAAAGAATAAAATATATAGAACAGTACTTACGTGATGTTCAATCGTCCACTGACAAAAAGCTCGTAACAACGCAAGACCGCCGGACACTGCAACTGCAGAACTCCGATGAAAAGTAATATTGTCAGTATTGGATGGTACGTTTGGTTGTTGCCAACTAGATTGCTCGCAATCAGAAGCTCTATTAATTATTTAAATCAGTTGGAACAGTTTCTCGTGAATTTTAACTGGGCTTACTTCATATGGTTAGCTGAGGGTGTTGAGCAGTCCCGTCGCCACGGGGCTTAAGTGGCTTAGCCCCCACAAACAAACCCCCAAGCCCCCCAAAATTGAAATATGAAACATTATAAATTAGTGGGATTGTTGTCAAATTTGAATGTCAATCCCCTCTGCACGAACGTAAAGACCCCCACACAAAAGTAAAGCCCCCAAATGACGACATTCAGGCGACGGTTCTGGTGTTGAGACAATACTTTGCTGTGAAAAACTTGTCTTAATACTGTCTGCCATCCGCCTATGCCATAGACTAGAGGATTAAAACATTATACTTTGCAATGCGTGGAAAATGACAACTTAAAATGGCGTAAATGAACCCCGTGTCCACTTAATGGATTGCGCTTGTTTGGCCCATAAAATATATGGTTACTGTAACAAAGGTGTTTGCGTACAGCTAATCAGATCGACAACCAGACGATATTTTCGATGGTGGCAACACGGTCCCGCATGCGAATGTATATATCCTAAAAATAAACCTACAGAAAACGCTAGAAATCGCGCAAGCTTAACGAACGTCTGAACCACACGAAACAGCTACAGATTCCAAGAAAGATCTCATTGCTATTTGTTCTTGAGACGAATGTAGGAATGGCTTTAAATTCTGTTGAAGATCTAAGCCAGCGATTCTTAACTTTGCAAACACGCCGAACCCTTACGTAGTTTTCCAAGCTTTTGTCGAACCCCATTTTTTCCCAGTATAACATAAAGTATAAGTGGGATACTGAAATACAATCAATCAACAGTTTATATTTAATTGTACAGTAGTCCCGGGTTAATAAACCAATGGTTATTACGCCCACCCGCTCAATAAGCCCAAATTTGTCCGGTCCGGAATTACTCCATTTATTCCAGTAACAAAAAAAACGCTTTCCCGTGGGTTTGGTTAGCAGGACTTGTCTCGCCGTCGAACCCCGGAAACGGCTCCATACAGGTTAAGATTAGAACCACTAATTTAAGGCAATCGTAGAACCAAGGTCTGCACCACAAAAGATAGAATTTTGAGGGGACACTAGGCTACACATTAGAAGGGCACACTTTCATGCATTTCAGACAAACGGCCGCATGGGTCATACCTGCGTGGGGCCCCAAACAATAGTATGGGCTAGGGGCCCGCGCTCCTTACATCCGTCCCTGTATGTGACTGAATAATTTTCATATTTCAAAGCACTTTTTTTCGATAAAGGTGGCCGAGGACTTTTCCTTACCCAAACAGTCAGTCACAACCAAGTCGTTCGGTTGAAATCTTGTTACTCCAGTTTCAGATCCTGTTTCGTTTGACCGCTGCGCCTTCACAATGCTTAGGGGAAGTTAGATGAGGATTTTTACTCGTATCAAGTTACCTAACTCTGCGCCAGAAATGTGAACAGCAAGCAAGTGTAAACAATTAGAAAGCTTTTGAAGAGTACGTTTATCAGCAGCTTGTTAAGAACAAAAATTAATATTGTTTGAATCTAATCTCTGGCATTCTCATGAATACCACGAATGGTTTCGTAAAAATCAAAACAATCCTAGCCTGAACAAATTACAGATTGTTTTGTAAAGTGATCACACAGCGGCTGGCAATTACCTGCAAATGGCAATTTTTCTTCAATATGTCAAGAAGGTCGAAACCAACAGACGTACAGATCTAAGTTTGACATTGAAATTTGAAAGCACATTTAGACTGATGTTTGAAAGGAAGTAAAATCTCATCACATTAAGAATACCGATAAGACTAACAATTACGCAAAACTGAAACAGTATTTGCCAAAAGTGTTTTGGCAAGCTGTGACTGAACGTAAAAACTGTTCATCCATTCCCAGGGAAGGAGCTCCATAGTAAAAATCAAATTATGAACTTTTGAAAATATGCTTTGAAAAATACAGCTCAAGAATTAGCTATAGATAAAAATATCATTTTCAAATATTTCCTACAAATAATTTTAATATCCTCAAGTCTTGCTGAAGCTTAGCAGGATTGTAAAGCTAGCTGAAGTCTACCAAGCAAAGTAAAAAGCAAATGCAAATCTCTCACATCCTTTCAGCCAACAAACGGCTTGTCACTGCCTGAAGTGAAGGAAATTCATCTTTGTAGTTATCACGAACGAATGGGTTGCGCTACCGAAATAACGAAGACATCTTTGAATAGGGATTTTGATGTTCTCTCCATCAAAACAAAACAAAATGCACCTTTGCATTTGAAATTTTTGAGAAAAATGCAGGGTTCTGTTTTTTATACTGTATATTTATTTGTTTCGGTTTATAGCGGTGTTGTGACATTTGACATCAGACGTTCCTGGTATTTCCAAACCGTTTATTGGCTTCGAGACTTCCAAACAGTCAAACTGACCAAAAATTCAATCAAAAGTCGCTTATCAGACTTTTGGGCAAAAAAGTAGTTTTCGAAAGATTGCTACGATTCTTCTGCAGTTTTTCTCCGTTTACTTCTTGGGTGAACCCATTGTGTTTACTTTCTTGATTACACAGTACAGGCGTTGCTACCAACGCTGCCGGCCGCATGTCGCCAAGCATAGCGCTTACGTCGAAATTGATGTATCGCAAGGAAAACAGAGTGGTCAGCACATCGCACTCATCGTTGTCGCAGTTTGAGAGGAGCCTGTGTTGAATTGAATGCTTGACATTGATGTTGTTTACTTTGTCATTTTGTTTTGGGAGGGTACGTGATTTTTAGTTGATTAAAATCAAGAAACTGGTCAATATTTTAATAAGCTTTAGTACACCTGAAACATAACAACGCTTTCCAGGTTAGAGCTAAAATCTTTGCCATTAACTGATTTAGGGTGCGTTGTTGAAAAAAAAAAACAGAAAAATCTACAAGCAAGCTCTATCTTAATATTTAAAAAATTTGAGAAAATGCGTTCTTTTGTATTCTTCTGAGGCAAAACTCTTGTCTGCTATTGCGTAGCAGATTAATCTGCATTTGGAAACTAGCTCATTTTCAACTTCAAGGACTGAAATGTTGTTTTGCTAGATATTTTGTGGGGTTTTATGGCTTTACCGTAATTATATTTGTCCGTTTAGAACAAAAACAAAACGAATATAAAATTTTCCAGACGTTATGAACCTCAAGTAAATACGCAAGGTTAAAATGCGGCCGAAAGTTTGCATTTATCTGCGTTTGGTAGATTTTAATTCTAAACAACTTGAATTATTTTGCACTACAGAGAAAACGCGCTTTCACTAGTGATGTCCAAATATCAAGAAGAAAAGCATAAATTGTAAAAACAAAATGTTTTTGTCATTTCTACTACAATAACTATATTTTCGTTCTTCAGTCAACCAATTGTGATCTCGATAACCATTTTTTACTCTAAAGGCAGAGCTCCGAACAACACGACCAGTGAATTGACAACGCAGCAAAGATACTACATTTCGGCTGACAAAAGTGCCTGAAATGAAAAAAAGTGGAATGACTGTAGATGTTCCCAAGTATAAATGTTTGAATAACGAAACACATGTGATTATTATCAAACCGCGTAATATTCAGGAGTTTTTAATTAACCGTGAAACGTCTAAGCCAGGGGTGGACAATTAGTTTGGCTCAGGGACCACTTTGAGATGGCCGCGATCAGCGGAGGGCCATAACTTCTGGAAATAGAAACAAATCTCGGTTCACGTTAGCCTCAACACTAACGTTTGCTGTGTTGAGTTGGTGGATATTTCAGATTTGAAGGTTGTTGCGAATGCTTCCGCGGGCCACTGAAAACGCTGTGGCGGGCGACATTTGGCCCGCGGGCCGACATTTGCCCACTCCTGGTCCAAGTTGATCAGCACTCAATCGAACCTAACTGTGTCGCTAGCGACCCATGTGGAATTTTACCCTAATCCTATTGAGTGCTTGGGTATGAGAGCATCAAACAAGAGAGCAGAAGCATAATGACAAATGTGACATGCTTTCAGCGAATACTTGACAATAGCGTTTTTTCATGGAAAGTTTTTTCCGTTTTCACTGAAAACTTTAATATTTTTTGTTGACGTTACTAATATCCACATTTCAGGTTTATGAAAACAATACCCACGGCACATTTAAGGAATGCACGTAGGTCAAAATAATGCGCTAAAGGTAACACATAAAGATCACAGGTGTTTCTAGCTGTTCGTTTAGGTCAGTAAGAACCCATTCAAGAGTTTAAGGGCTAAAGCGGTGTCCACGACCACAAACGGGTCCGTAGAAGAGCTTTAAAAGGTCCGTGAAGTAATTTCAACAACCGTATTTGTTAGATGTTCTAGATTTTCCGCCACGCTACTAGTCAGTTCTCCAGTGTGGAAACTAAACTGAAATATTGGCAGCAATTGGGCGAGTAACCGGAAAACATACATTCCATTGTGTTGTCGTGTACGTGGTGCGACTGCATAATGCCACGCTTGGTCGACCGTGTGAGGCAGACAGCGTGGGAAAAAAGAGCAGGTGTGTGTTGTATTGCTGCTTATAGTTGATTGGTTGTTTTCTCTTTGTTGTAAGCACGGCCTTTCGTAAAAACGTTTTTTTCAGGAGAGACTACCAGGGGGCTTGCACAAACCAAAACCTCATGCCGTGGTACATGGGGCATATTGTTTAATAGCCCCAGCTTCAGATCAAACTCTTGTAAATGCGATTCATACTTCATGCAATTATTTGGAGCACCGATATATCCACTATAAAATTACTGGTTCATTTTAATTGCATATCTTTTACTCATGCTGTTAATACAACCAGAAACTGTTTAAACAAATCCATAAGATAACGTTGAATTACCGACGCATATTTCCAAGAAAGAACACTTGGGATTTCAGCAACAAAAATCAACTGTCATCCAGCTTTTAAACCTTTGTGATGTTCCTTACGCTAACTTAAGTGTTTCTAATCCTTGTGAAAGTTACACCTGAAATAAACCATGCTGGTTTGAGACTCGACAATTGCTACTGCTTTCTCTAACCATATTTGCTGCAAAATCAGTTTATTAGTTTAATAGCAGTGTTTTCAATTAAACGCAAAACTCGTTTTGCCCGATGTTTATTCTCATCGGTTGCGAAGCAACCAAATTCGTTTTCAGTCATCAAATAAATCAAGCAAGCCACAAGCCACCAAGCACTCACGAGCTGATGGGTGAATCCAAGCTTCACTTTGACATTGACGGCGTAATGCGGAAGTAATCCTCGATGAGCACAAGCAAGTGTGAACCAGAGTGGAAATGAGGCCAGACATTTATTACCTTCATTGCCGCGACAGAGGTCGCCACCTTCAGAGAGCGTCTTGCAAAAGAAGCTGCTCACACGCAGGAAAATCTCACTCAGCACATTGCCAGCTAAACCTTTGTCGCAAGCCGCTCTGTGGTTGCACAAGGCCAGCGCATCCAATATGGGTCGTAAACAGGACAAGATTGCGAAACGTTCCTGCGGGAGTCCGGTCACGTGCTTTGGGCGTGCCTGACCTGGAAGCGTGGTCTAATTCACAAACCACGCTGCGGATCTGCGACGTCAGCATCCGGCGTTTGTCACAAAAAGATTGAAAATGGAGTGGTGCACCTTAGACTTTAGAAGCAGGG
>Ga0210059_1009741_pt1 | contig 14944 bp, 11 predicted proteins | sample Ectturendosymbi2_FD_188042 | JGI IMG/M metagenome (GOLD analysis project Ga0210059, IMG submission 188042) | Ecteinascidia turbinata endosymbiont from Florida, USA - Sample 2 (SPAdes) (version 2) | ecosystem: Host-associated > Tunicates > Ascidians > Unclassified | place: Key West, Florida...
TTTAACCGACTATAACAGTGTCTCAGTGTGTGCGGGATTCCTTAGGTTTTGGTTAGGGTTCGGTTGTTGGAGTTGCTTGAGCAGATGCGTGTAACGAAGTTGAATTTTTACATTATTGTCTTGTGCAGATTTCAGCCTGAAATTTTAACCGACTATAACAGTGTCTGTAACCCTGTGATTCCACCGGCTTCAATACCTTGTACTGCGTTCTGTTTTGTCTGTTTTTATCAACCTGCGTTCTGCAGAGTGTGTGTGCTCATACTGTGGACTTCGTGTCTGCTCATAAACAAATAAATGAAATTAAATTAGTAACATAAGTTTCAAAATACAAAAATATGATGATCAGTGATGTAGTCGAGACCGTAACCTTCGAGACCGAGACCTGGTTAAAACTTCGAGACCGAGACTTCATCAAAAAAACCGAGACCGAGACTGGGGACTTGAGACTCGAGATCGAGACTCGAGACTTCACAATTTCTGCATTTCGCCGAATTAAAAAAATATCGTCATCACTTCTAAGTTGATTTTTTTTCAAATTTCTGGCATTCTTCCGAACTGTTTTGGTTGTTTCTTACCTGCAAATGCAACAAACAAAAAATTGTTGAATTATATAAATTTTACTATACCATTTCTTTGCAATAATTAAAACACACTTCCTGCTAACAGCATGATTGCACTGCTACAAAAGCTATGGATATTGCAGTATATTATGTACCTACTCATTATAGCGCAGTTCTTTTAAGATCGCTACACTACTACAGATCCGGCTTGATCATACTGACTATCGAAAGTAAGATGTTGTGGCAGTTGACGTTTTTTGTACTTCTACAACAGTGTTTCTCAACCATTTCGCTGAAGGCAGCTAAATCCAGACCTACGATTTTGTTAGAGAACCGCACTAAAATTTTTTACCGCAAGTCAATTGAAAAGTTTTGTTTTTTTTGCATTAACGAAGTCTGTCACACAAAATATTTGAGGTGTTGCTGAAAGAATACTAAGAGCCGCACAAAGAATGCTTGGGAGCTGCATGCTGCTCTTAGAACAGTGTTTGAAAGCCACTGTTCAACAAGTACCATCACGCATGCCAGCTACGATGTGACTGTCTTAGCGATGATTGAAGGTTGGCACATGAATTGTTGCAGTCTGGTGTCGTAAGTCGTAAAGGTTGCGTTTAGTGTGCTATAAAAAGCACTGTTTAGGTAAAGTGAGTCTATTTGGCAAAACCGTTAGTATCTAGGAAGGGACCCGAAGCTACCTCTCAAATGGCCATAGCTCCGGCCAGGCCCGTCGCCACGGGGGACTTTTGAGGGCTTAGCCCCCACACAAACTCCAAACCCGCCCAAACTGAAATATGAAGCACTATAAATGGGTGAAGTTTTCATCAAATTTCAGAATGTCAAGCCGCTCTGAACAAACGTAAAGCCCCCCTATTGTAAACTTTCTGGCGACGGTTTTGCCTCCGGCTCCAGTCCTAAATTTTAAACTGAGCTTCGGCTCCTTTCTATTTTTAATTTGAGCTCCGGCTCAAGCTCCAGGCAAAATGCCCAACTCCGGCGCTCCGGCTTCGCAGCCTGGGCAAGAAGGTCTGTTTATCGTATTTGATTATCAGTTACTAGCGGTAGCCTAACTACTGAAAGCAGGAAAGAGTCTGCAAGAATATTTGATCTACCAATATATTCTTTCTCACCTGCCTGTTACCTGTCACGGTGTAGTTTGTTGTTCGGGTTCGTAGGGTAGTATTAACTACAATGGGAACAATTGTCTTTATTGTTGACAAAAACCTGATTAATAAAAGTGGGACGAAAACAATTTGTTGTCAAATAATTGCACTAAAGTTTGCCAACATACACGTGTGCTATATAACTTACAAATATAAAGTGATATAACTAATTGAAAGAGGCAGTGTCAATTTGAAAAAAGTACAACATTTACAATGAATTGGTAACTTCACAATAAAGTGGAAATTCCTCCCCTAATCTCATGAAACTCCCCTCCAGGGAGGAATTCCTCCCCGGTTGGGAACCACTGCTCTAGTTAATAATAATGCTAGTTCATATTTAACGATATTCACAAGCCTATGTTGGGTTAGATAGGGTTAATCATAGCAACTTAATCTTCAAAACAATGAAATATCCCCATGCAAGATATACATTTATGTTGCCCTCCTACTTTTTCCTTGGCCCCGCAGTGACCCCCCACTTTTTAAATTCTAGAATCGCCACTGAGTGCCCCCCTACGGTGGCCACTGGTCCCCCTTCAGCTAAATTTTGCCCCCCAAACCAGGGGCGTAACGAAAGGTGGCAAGGGGAGCGCGACTCCCCGGGTGCCGAATCACTGCGGGGGCGTCAGATCATTGCGGCGGGCGCCGAATGGCTGCGGGGGCACCGAAAAGCCCCAACAATGTCACAAGTACTTTCTTCAATACAGTACATTTGCGCCCGGAAGACCTCAGTTTCAAATATGGGGGCGCCAAACTTGCTTCTTGCCCCGGGCGCCATCTAACCTCGTTACGCCCCTGCCCTTGACTCAAACCTCTAGCTACGCCACTGGTGAAAGCCGTCATGTAGGACATGATATATAAATACTGAAAAACAGTTTGCTTTTGCGCAAATTGCATTTCAATTTGTCAGCATGGTTAGTCACATGAGCTGTAATATGATTAAAAGTATTGATAGACGAAAATAATGATTGGTGCCCTTGGCCAACTACTGCTTGCTTTTTTGCAAACAAGTTCGAATTATACTGTTTTAGCCCATCATGCGCCATTAGCTTGTACACGAGATAACTTAACAGCTCTTGAGAAAGCAGACGCATGTACATGTCCAGGTTAAACAGTCAGAGGTACATCATGTGTTGTGCATGAGCGACGTAAAAATCTTGAAGATATTTATCTGCACTATGCTAAAACAGTAGCCTGTCCCTGTATCACTTTAAATCAGGGCTACTCAAATGGTGGACCGCAGTCCCAATCCGGACCTTTGGATGGCGACGGCCGGACCTCGTCAGCCTCTCAAAGTGTATTCTTTACCCAGAAGTTTTTATCCCAAAATTTTGCGCTTTTGGCCGTACTTCCAAAGCATTTATTCCTCGCCAACTGTGCGATTGTCGATCAAGCTGTTGTTCAGCTGAATTGCAGTGCACATCTGAGTTGGGCAAGCTAAGCTTTTTTGGTTCAAAGTAATTATTTCGTCATAATTGTTCAACAATAGCTTGTCACCACAATGTCTATCCTGGTGAAAATAGTGGATTCAAGGCTAGATTATAGCAACAAAATCTTTTCTTTCTGAAAACAATGCAATTATACAAATTTATTTGTGCACAGTTATGAAAGATGCTTGAGTAAGGGAAGAGTTTTGCAGAGATTTTGGTCCTTCAGGAAAAATTTTTTATTTTTTTGCGGGACGTCAACAAAATGTGAAGAAAAGCTAAGGCATTTTCAGCTTTTTTAGGAAATAATAAAGGAAGGGAAACAGTTCAATTTTTGGTTGACATAGTGTAACACCTCAACGACTTGAATGTAAAGCTTCAAGGAGAAAAACATAGCCTACTACTCTTGATATGATCACTACTACTTGCCCTTTCCATGAAAAAGTTCAATATTTTCAAACAAGTTATTGAAAACGAATTTAGTCATTTTCCGAGGCATTTGGGGAAAATAAAAGCAAGAAGATTCTAGATATATTCAACTTATTGAAAAGTTGATTACCAACATTGTCGAACAGTTGAGCGACTTTCTTTTCGAAAACAGTTGCTACTCTTTCCTCAAAACCCTTTTTACTGACAGACATTACCGAATTCTCAACCGAAGCAAAACGACACAGGCACATGTGTGCACCGAAGATGAAGTGGAAATTTTTATTGGTGCCGGAGGTCTGCTGGGCGTCTTCGCATATATTTATAGGCAACGACCTATCATTCACTGATGAAAGTGATGGAGCGGAATTTCGGCAGCTTGACACCACTGGTGTGGACGCAGCCAAAACTCAACTGGAATTAAGTGAATTCCAATAGAATGTAGCGGTGAAAGAAATATTTTTTGATGGCACACCTGAAAACTTCTTGCCAAAGGAAGGTATCTCCAAAATTTTTTCCACTCCGCTCAAATAGTCAGTGGAAATTCTTACGATGTTTGGGTCTACCTGGTGCTGCTGGAGGGGCGAATTGTCCCCTCATGCCAGCTACAGTAAATGTAAAACTCGGGCCCCCACTTGCCTTATTATACTTCAGTTTTAGTATCTTATGGTTTTCAGTAGTTTTTTGCGTTTTTCGCAGTATTTTTTGGTGATTTAAGGTGTTAGTATAGCCATCCACATCCGGATTCACCGTCATATCTCAGGGTTTTTCTGCGTGCTGCTAGCAACCCCCCTACAGTGGGCAGTGGACCTTTTTCAACTACGTTTTCCCTCCTGGCCTAACCATCTAGCTACGTCACTGACTGCTGACAGTCCGCACTGTCAAAAAAGAAGCTCACATCTGTATCACGAATAAAACCTTGACCATTACATTCTATTCACTGTCACTACCTTGGAAGTGAAAAAGGTCCACTGCCCTACTGATGTGATGGGGTGTTACATCAAAATGTACACAAGTAAGAGTATCTGGTGTCATACGTCGGCAACCAGATGATAATCGGGGAGGCAAAATGATTATAACTTGTTGTTTTACTATTTTGTGGGGGCAAAATGACTGTAACTTGTTGTTGTACCAATAATAACTAAACATGTTTTTGGAAATTTCGGGTGGCAGTTGCTCGTTAAGTATTGAAAACAGGCTTTAAGATTTAATACCTCAGACCCCATTTTCAATTGCACAAGTTATTTAGCTATATGTGTGTTATTGCACAGTATATCTTTAGCTTTACGAGGTAAAGCGCGATGTGTGGTGTTGTACAGCATACCTTTAGCTTTACGAGTTAAAGCACGATGTGTAATCAGCTGCATAAATTCGTCATCAAACTGCCTGGGGGAAGTAGTTGTGCTGGCACTGGTGGCACAATTACCCTGCCGTCATAGGTGGCGGAACCGGGGGGCCGCACGGGCCTAGCCCCCCCACTTTTTTCTGGGGGGGCCTGCTCCCCCACTTTTTACTTTCGAATTTGCCTAAACAAGTTTAAGCGATACATTAAGTATTGGGTCCGTTGTTAAAATAAATCGTGAATGAATTTTCAGGAATTTCGGCAGTTCGGCAGTATTTTAGCAATATTATTTGCAATTTGGCAGGATTCGTAAATGTTTGGCAGAATACAATACACGGTGCACAATCTGGTCACCGTGCTCGGGCTTGCTTACCGCACTGGTGTTGTCGAACAGTGTTGCCTGATGGTGTAATACTACACCATTTTTTGAAAAAATGTTTTACAAAAATGGTGTATTGTAATTTTACATGCTTGTGTGTAGGAAAAATTTCGTGCCACACCATGGAAAAATTGGTGTAATTTCAAGCGTTTTAACACCATTCTAAAGACTGAAATTTTGCTGAATTTTATACGCATAATGAAATATTTTACTGATCATTTTCAACTGCTTTTTTTTGTTTTTGCATGGGCAACGCTAACTATTAGCTCAGTGGTACACTGTCCGCCTACCAAGCGGAATGTTAAGTGTTCGATCCACGGCCATTGAGTCAATGACAGAAGCGCTCCTTGGTCAAATGCGTTCACATGTGCTTTGTCTTGTGTTTGCATTCCGGTATCAAATGCAGTTACAGAATGAGTATTCAGTTATGTTACTTCTGTGTTCTGGATCTGGAAAAGTTGTGATTTTGAATGTTTTGAGACAGATATCGTGTCATTTTGCCTGTTTTAAAATAGTGTTCTTGGTGTTTTTAACAGAGAAGTGGCGACTCCGGACGCGGGCTTAGCCCGAGTCTTCGATTACAATATATATTGTAGAACGTGAGCTTGCTTTGTATATTTGTGCCTCCACCAACTGCACACTAAAGTTGTTAAATTGATATCTTTTCATTAGGCCTTGTCACTGTTCATATACTTTGGTTCCATGTCTGGCGTTTCGCGTACATGTTGCAGGCAGGTGTGTAGTGCTATAAAAAGAGGTGTGGGAACGACGTTCCCATACCAAATGAACAGAAGTATGCACCAAATAGTTCGAATAAAGGGAGCATTCACCTACCTACAAGAATGCTCACACTGGATCTTCCTGTTTCACTGTAGACTTTTGACTAGCATTGCAAATCTGCGTGTCGTTAGCACATCTGTGAGATCGCAGCCATGTGTTAATGTAATCTAAATCTTCAAGTGACGTTACCAGTGCAAAAAGGTGTGGGAACGCCTTTCCCACCCCACTCCATCCGTGGTTGCAGGTGACCTGAATTAAAACAATCTCGTTCGCAGTAGACGTTCTCTCGCCTTCGTTTGCTCGCGCTTTTTCGGGCTCCTCCTTTGGCGCCCGAGCTGCCCACTGCAATATCAGATTGAATGTGTTTTGAGGCAATGGATTTGCATAGAACGTTGGATTTAAATTCCAAGCCGTGGGTAGTTCCCATTTGGAGGATAATTTCAAACGAACGATAAATTGTCCAGCAGCTCAGGAGAATGTAAATGAGCCTAGTAGGCAGAGGACTAACTGGCGTTATCACTGCTTTGTGACGTACGTTACTCAACAGTGGAGAAGTTATCATGACAGCTGCTCATTCATTGATACGTGCTGTAACTAACATCACTGAGCAACGATAGTGCCAGCCAGAATGAATGCAAATGTAAGTGATGCAAGCCTCGAACGATTGCGTTCAGTCAGTATAAATCGTGCGATGAGCCCGAGTGACGCTGTTGAACTGGAGTCGACCCTGCAACAGTCTATTTGAATTTCAGATGGTTCACCATATGTTTTCATAGTGGTGTAATTTTGTCTAAAATAGTGTAATTTTGACCTTCATATGGTGTAGTTAATGACGTTATATTTCAATGCGTGTGACGTAACAGTTGGCAATTCAAACCACAAAAATTTTCTATAGTTTTTTGACGTGCACTTGGGCCCCCACTTTGAAAATGGTTCCGCCACCCATGCCTGCCGTTGAATCGTCATGCCGGCAGATTGATCTGTCGCCGATTTGTCATTGGGACTACAGTTGCCAACTGTATCTGACTCAAAGTAAGGTAATCATTTCGAGAGAATATAATTGCACTTTTTTCGGAAAGGTTTCAATTTCAAAAGATGAGAGATTCATTAAATAGTTTACAGCAACCTTACGTTCAAGCCATATCTCAAATAATTTATCGCCAACAATTCTGTTTGAATAACATTTCAGGACTGAGGATGCTAAGTGTTACGAGAAACCGATTTCCTATTTAAAAAATTTGTTGATAGATTCAACTGAGTCGCCTTTGTGGATATTAGTTGTTACCACTTCAACAACGCTTTTTATGTCGAAACTCTTTTTGTTTTAAAGTCCGTATAACATAGTTTTTGCCGAAACTCTTTTTGTTGTAAAGTCTGGATATCTGTTACACACTGGAAAAGTACCCCATCAGACATTTTGTGCAGATGATAGCAGTCTGACTATATAGCACGTCGAATGGACACCAGTTAGTTTTTCGATGTCAAACTGATCTCCCGCCGATGTCATTAAACTACATTTCAACTCAATCGCCAAACAACAACAAAACAAGTGAAAGCGACATTATTTCAGTGCCACTGTAAAAGCACATTTTATTTCACTCTAAATGGCTCGATTTGCAAGTTTGTTTTTTATGATTTCAATAAAAAAGCAAAAGATTTATGTATTTTAAAAAAATCTATATAACGTGATTCTAATTCTTGAAAAACTGATTCTCAAGCGTTCAATAATATAGCCCATTAAACCTGTTAAAGCCTAATGATAAAACTTAGAAAATACGACCACGCAGTTTAAATGTCTTGCCAGCCTCGCACAGTATCAACGAGAAGATCACGCGCACGCGGAAGAATAACATAAGTGGTAGTGTAAGATATTCGACTTTCGAAGAACATTCATAAATGCAAAAAACAGTAAAAACATTTGCAACAGTCTTGAAACCACGTCAAGAAACAAAAACCCGTGGTAAATGCCTGAATTTTATTCGTAAACCGCTGCAACAAAAAATCTACGCACTGTGCTTTCGAAGCTCTGCACATTTGCAGACATCAGCAACAAACCACAGTCTGCTTAATATACTTCCCAGTGGTATCAGACAGCCGCGTGTCAAAATTTTTTTAAGTGCTCTACGCGGAGGTGCAGCTCATTGGTGACAGACACATGTCATCGAATATTGATGCAAAAAGCGACATTGCACTTACAAATCTCACAGCACGCAAAGTGCCGCTTGCACGCAATATCTACAAGCTCTTTCGGCTCGTCACATATGCCAACAAATGCAAGTTTAACAGCATTTTACTGCAGGCAAACCATTGCTGGCTTAAAAGTATGGAGCATGCAAGCCTTTGTTCAAGCACAAATTTAACACTACATTGGTTCTGTAACTTCGCGAAGTCATCAACATTCAAGACTACATTTTCCTGAACTGCAGTAGATTTTTTCTGGCTGTGCTGCTTAACAAAATAAATAAAATAAAAATTCATAAACCTAAATACAAGTTTGAAAAACATCGTTCTGCAGCTAATTTGTGTATAGTGAGCATCAGCTCTTCAATATCTTAACGAGTGAACTGCACGTTTGTAAATAGCTTGGGATAGGCATGGGGCTAGGTTTAAGTTCAAAAATTTGTGGAACAAGTATGAACTATGAATGTCTCACATGTTTTGATACATATCCAATTTGAAGCTGTTAAAGTGGAAAAACAATAGTAGCGCTGATAAAGAAAATAAAACTAACATTTAACCACAAAAACACAAACGGATTTTGAAAAGGTTCAGTTGAAAACAACACACAACGCAGACAACCATCATAAGATCAAAACCATGCATGCCAGCCAAAAGTTTTTTTTTGACGGCAGTTGTTAATGCAACTACATTTCGTGTGAGCGAAAATTCTCGGCTCAAATCCTCAAGAAAATTGCTAAAATCCAAGTTGGACATTGGAATTTGATCAGAGGAAGCCACGCTTGTTCCTCTGCCTTTGCTCCTCGTTTCAATTGCAAAATCTATGCCCTGTCGCAGAGCAAACGAGTTCGGGTTATCATCAGATTCAAACGATTGTGCACGTTGAGCTTTTTGGACGTTTCTCGTTCTTGCCGGAAGATTCTATTTCCGAACCAATTTTATTCCGTCGCTTTTTCTTTGTTTTGTCTCCTGAAACTTCGGCTGTGCTGTCACCGTCGCCTGAAGACGGTTTAACTTTCTTTGGCGAAAATACGACTTTTTCGATGACGACCTGCACGAGCAACATCGATTAGGTTCAGAGCTCTTGTGCATAAAGCAAACAGATTGTGGAGCCTCTATTACACGCCAGTTCATGTCTTGCAAGCATTGACGCCACAGTCATTATTCCTACTGATACTAGTAAAATATATCGTCTTCATACGTTTCTGATTTTATACAAACGTATATTTAGAATCCATGGAGCATATTTTGCAAGTAGTCAAAAGCACAAAATCAACACTGTTTTAAGAGGTTTCATGACACTATTATCGAGTGAAACGTTTTACTTATGCGTTTCTATGTGTCAGCGTGAAGACAAAAATGGAGTAATACATAAGTCTGCAATGAACGTTGCGGAAGTAGAGCTTAGTTTCAAACGTATTTTTTATATATAGGTAAGTAGCTAATGACGCCAAAATAAGATACACCTTATATTGCTTTACAAAAGAGGAGGAAAAATGGTTGTCATATGGACAAAGCAGCATTGCAAGAAGCGTTGCAAACAGCCTATTAACCCCGCAGCATGGCAACGATTGACGAAGTGTACTAAAAAATGTGACAAAATCACGCAAGTGTTAGTACTACTATGACTGTTTCTTCAATAATAAAACCAGCACCTATGTCAATCCGGATTTCAGCGCCGTTGAACTCTCGCTGTTATTTTATGGACGACGTGGAACAATGACAGTACACAATGGTACCTGTGGCATTCTCGCTTGACTTTCAGCATCAACCCTAAAGCAAGAAACCTTGGCTCGTGCCTGATCTACCAATGCAAAACCCACTCTTATGAAATTCCATCCAGTGCGATTTAAAACTTTGTGGCCTATACTGCTTTGTGCATTGAGATCCAGTCACGCATATTCCTCGTATTGCCACTGGCAAGTAGTGATTCTGACATTTTTCCCAAGTTAACATTATTTTTTCAGAGTAAAAAGCCTCTGAGCGTAGTAAAACCAGATGTGGCTTATAAGATATCTTGAATGCCTGTAAAATGAGTTGTGACAGTTGATCAACGCGTTCAGCACCTGCTGCTAGGTACATTGGTATTTTATTTTTTGTTGGGTCTTCTGAGAGATGCGTCAATAATAATTATAATACTTACAATACATTCAAGTGCTGTATTTGTACTAGGCAAAGTAAATCGCACAATGTTAAACTTACACCAAGAGTCACAAAATGTTTCCACAGATGAACATAAACAGAAGGTTCTGTTGCTGCAATACAGCAGTCGAACATGCATAATACAGCTACAGTATTGACAATACAGTAAATAGGCCCATTCGAAGTTGACTTTTTACTTGTTCAGTACGGTGAGTTCTGTAATATTTGTGCTCCATTACATAAACGCCTCTGAGAGGAGTTGTAATCATTATGAAAAGTTTGTTAATTTTTACTTCCAAAAATCGAAACATTGTGATAACATGAATTCCTTACGCACACATTGTCGTCGTCAGCAATATTTGCGTTCAGTCCAGAGAAGAGGCTGTAACATTCAGGATTTTCAACTCATTGGATTAAGCCAAGGGGCTACTCCTGAAAACCGCATTGCGGTACAACAGGTATACCCGGAGTGTAAGTCATGTTAAATCGGTTCAAAATTCAGACTTGTCCGCGGGAATCCCATGGGGTGAGACAGTGGACTTGAAAATTTAACATTTTTCCCATGTCCCACGGTTACCAAGTTTACGTCATATAGTAGGAATTTTCTGATGATGAATACCGTTATGATGTATGCTCACAGCACAATAAGTATTTCACATAGATGTTCTGTACCGTAGTGTGTTGATTCGAAACCCCTGAAAATAAGATTGTCGGGCCCTTTTCTAGACTATAACTAAAAAAGGGATACCCGTTGGTCCTCCAAACTGGACGCTTTGGCTTGTGTTAGCCGCTGTTCTGTAGAGGCTAGACATTGGACAAGCACATGGTATACAATGTAGGATGTATGTGTGGCAGAAAAGGGACTAAAAACATTGTCCCCTGCCATTTACGAAAGTGATTGCGCAATTCATAGCCTCTCCTTGCAACGTATACTGATTGCCGCATGACCCCGTTTACAGTAGTCTCAATGCAAGGCCTCTTCAACACAAATGCGCCCACAGCAACGCCTTCTCTTTGCACCCTGATCAGGGCAGCAACCAGCTGACATTTTCGAGGGAGAGGCAAAATGATTGTAACTTGCTGTGGCACTATTTTCGGGGGTTGGGAGAAAATAATTGTAAGTTGATTATGCACCCAGGGGTGGATTTACACATGTGGAGGTCCAAGGGCAGCCCTTGTGTGAGGCCTCAGTGCCATTGTTACGTCACAAGGCCTCTTGACACAGCAAGGGAAATTCTTACAGTATATATTGAAATATCTGCATCGCTAAATTTGTTGATTATATTTTCATTAAGGACCCGTGAAGTTCACTTTCGCCCAAATAATTCTTTCGTTTTGTTGGTTGTAGTTTTCCTCAAAAAAATGACAATAATTTCAATAAATATAAACTTTTCTTTGTTTCCTAATACTGTTGTTATTAACTATTTCTATGATTATTTACATAAAATATGTTAAACCAGCCTTAACCAGGGAGCTCACGGCTCATTAACTGTGAAGACCCCCGATTTGTGGAGATCCCTGTGTAGGCGCCAACTTTGCACTCCCCTAAATCCGGCCCTGTAATGTACCTACAGTACCAACTAAACATGGTACTGTAGGTACATTACAGGGCCGGATTTAGGGGAGTGCAAATGTTTTTAAAAATTTCGGGGCAGGGAATTGTCCGGTTGCTCGCCCCTGGTTGCGGGCCTGCCCACGATCAGAGCCCGATTAAAGGGTACGGGGACCCGGGACAATTTTCACTGTAGGGCCCCTGGCCTTATGACGTATTTCATGACGTCATATTTTGTAAAAATTACGTTTTCGCTGATTCGCAATGGTTTCGCTTGCTTTTTCCGGTAGTCAAGAATGTACTTACTCAACTGTACCTACAGTTAGCTGCGAGAGGATAGTTTAAACACTAGAGTGTATTCTTACTATGAAAAAATATTTCACAGGCTGGAGACTCACTCGGCAAGAAACAACATTCACCCGAACAATAAGCAGAAACCAGAAATACAAAAAAACACCGGTAAAATAACATGTTAATATGGCCAGCCTGGCTGACCGTGAAAGGTGCTTCGAAGCTTATGTCGTGATTTTCACCTACATTTTCAGGTGCTCTGGTTAACCCCACATTGGTTTAACGTTGCTGCTTGAAAGTTTTGCTGAAAAAAAAACGATTCAGTCGTGGGGTTTTAGCTAACACTGCCAGATACTTGCGCATTTCCTTAGAAACTTTGCGATTTTTAGCTTCTGAAGGCATTACAAATTTCGGCACCGCGCGAGCTAAACACTGCAATCATGTTTTCTGCTCTTTCGTTCTACAAATCGACTGATTAAAACCTTTTCTGACGGACTACGCAATAGCATGTGGTGAAAATGGCTTGGCTAGCATTATACGTTTTTGATGTGACACAACGATAGTAGCTATCGGAAGAAAAGTGCGCTTCCACCATACGTTACCCTTTATGACGAAACAAAGAGTCACAGTTCGTCTCGGCTACCTCAAGACCAGGGGTGGGCAATTAATTTTGCTCGGGGTCCATAGAAGGCCGCGTTAATGGAGGGCCTTCTTATGGAAGTAGAAGCAAGTTTCGATTTATAGCCACAGCACTAACATTTACTATGAGAAGTTGGAGGAAATTTCAGATTTAAAGATTTTCCTGAATGCTTGTGAGGGCCACTGAAAAAGTTGTGGCGGGTCACATTTGGCCCGCGGGCCGCTATTTGCCCACCACTGCTCTAGACCAGTGCTCCACAACCGGCGTGACACGGCACACCGGTGTGCCTCGAGACGATGCTAGGTGTGCCGCCGAATAACTTTATCTGAAGATATGAGCACCACAGTTCGCTAACTTAAACCCTAGCTGAACTTCCACTGTACATTTGTGGTGTTTTTGTGAGGTCAGAATTGAAGGTTTCACAAACAATAACCCATGAAGTGCATTTTTTCATAGTGGTCGAGGTGTGCCGCAAAATTCTGGGAAGTTATTAAGTGTGCCGTGAGTGAAGAGAGATTGCGGAGTACTGCTCAGGACGGCACAAGAAGTTACGGGAGTATTGATATTATGCACCAGTGGTTCTTAACCGGGGGCGCGCCACCCCAGGGGGGCGTCAATAAATTTCCAGGGTGGCGCGAGCCCTTACGCGCCCTACCATACGGAAAGGTTGATCAATAAATTTACCAATAAATACATCTGTTTTTACTGTCAGGGGGGCTTGAAACAAAGGACAATTACTTAAGAACCACTGCTGTACACTATACAGCAACCACAGCAGGACTAGCTTCAGCACGCAAATGGTATTGTGTTAGCGACATTTGTGCAGCAGGCGTGATGTACGAGTAGGTAATCATACCCATGCCAAAGGAACGATAATTATTAGGAAAATGTTGCAAGCAAAATTCAAATATATTTGCACTGGTCAAAACCGAAAATATTTACATTCAATAGTGATTACTAAAACTGGCAGAAAGTCAAACTTGTAGAGAAATCCATAGATATACTCCAGCGTGGTCCAACTACTTTTGACCTACGGGCCATTTTACAAAAGTGTGACAACTCGCGGACCACTTCCAATAAAATGATATTAAAGCAACAGTGCAGCATTAAGAGAACATAAGTGAGTGTGTCATTGAAATTATTACACAATAGCACATACAATAGCACACAGCAATTTACTACAAATCTCTATCAGTGGGATGCCTGTGGTCGAGGCTTCCCTGACAATATCGTTCCTTTATCAATACCAGTGCTAGTGGTATCGTCCGGTGTTTCGTCTGCCATTCGATTTCTGTCTTCAGATTTGACTTGCTGCATCGCAGAAAATTTACTCACGGACACGTATGTGCAAACATGGAGTGCAATTTCAGTGCGAAATCTTTCTGTTTGAAAAATCTTTCTTCGCTAACAAATTTTCGGAAGCTCTCTGCAGTCTCCAACACCGTTAGTATTGTACACTTTTTAATGAAAGATGTTATGCCTGTTCTAATTAAAATTACCTATTGCAGGGATGGGCAATCAATTTGGCTAGAGGGCCACTTTGAGAAAGGGCCGCGATTAACGGATAGAGAGACAGATTTATTGGCGGTACTGAGTTCATTGTGCCAGATGTACTCTTCAAGACAAGGAACGCTGAGGCACCGAAAAAACACAGAGGTTATCCGGACATGTGCCCTAGCGGAGGGTTAGCGCCGGCCCTGCCTTCTAATTTGATCGTAAATAAAATAGATAAAACAAAATTTTACACAGAAAAGGCACTGCTCTTGTGCAAATGCACTTTATCCAGCGCAAGCAATTCAGTAAGACAAATGTAACCTCACACGCTTTTCAACAAATTTCAGATTTGAAGATTTTTGCTGAATGCTTCCGCGGGTCACTGAAAACGCTGTGGCGGGCCACATGCGGTCCGCGGGCCTGTAGTTGGACCACACTGATATACTTAATGCAAGATCGGAATATATATTTGTATTCTTGTATCGCTTGTGAATCACAATCTTTCAAACGAGTATTTTATTTAAAACAAATATTTGTCATCACGGGGGGGGCCCTTGGAGCGGAGGGCCCGGG
>Ga0210059_1009742_pt1 | contig 14942 bp, 9 predicted proteins | sample Ectturendosymbi2_FD_188042 | JGI IMG/M metagenome (GOLD analysis project Ga0210059, IMG submission 188042) | Ecteinascidia turbinata endosymbiont from Florida, USA - Sample 2 (SPAdes) (version 2) | ecosystem: Host-associated > Tunicates > Ascidians > Unclassified | place: Key West, Florida...
GAACTGATTTTATGACCAAAAATCGGCCTTTTTATAGGCGGATTGTCATGTGACTGGTCACAAGACTTTTCTATTTTTAGTGACAATTTGGGGGCGTGTGATCACGATTCAGCAATTACGTTATTTCGTATACTTTTGATTGGTTAGTTCAAACAGTTTGCATTATTTGATTTTGTTGCTTAGCAACAGTGAGAAAGGCATATCTCTGTCGGTTTGGATTAGTCCTTTCGAGCCGGTTGTTTTTCGTTGCTAGGCAACGGCCGGATATTCTTCGTCATAGCAGTCACGTTTTTCTTGTAGCCGTACCGGATTTAGTACGTACTGTTTTTTTGTTTCTTAAGCTTTTTTGGCTGTTTTATGGGAATGAATGTACAGACCATAAGGTGTCTGCTACATCAGAATGATCGTCACAATCGACTTTGCCGTCACAATAGTAACGTATGTCAATGCTGACCATTCCTTTACTTTTGCATGAAAATCTCATCGTACAGTTTTTTTCCACTTCTCGGCTGCAGTTGTCTGAACCGTCGGAGATCCTATTGATATATCCATCACATACACGGTTTCCAAACGCTGGTATGTAACTCTTCTTCCCACATTCATTATCAGAAAACGATGGCCGAGGATCGCATTGTGAGCTGCATTCGTCTTCCATCCTCGCGCACTCTGGTCTATTGTCGCATCGTGTGGCGAGAACAATGATGAAGAAGTCCCTTTTCGCACGTCTGGCCACACACTGCATGAAACTACTGGATCGCTGCTGCTCGTGACGACAAAACCTTCGGTTGATTTGTTCTTTGCAATTAATTGAAACATTGCACAGAATCTTGTCCATGGCCACATATTCAGTGGAACTATTGCAATGTATCTGGCCTGTGGGACATCTTGACCCGTTTTCACCAACAAGTGCTTGTGCAACTGATTGATTGGAACACAAAAGTTCATCAGAACCATCAAAACAGTCGATATTTCGGTCACAAACTTGTTTTACTGAAATAATCAGTTTTTCGTCCAAGCATAAAAAACATCGGAACTCGCCATCTGCGAAACATATATCTAAACCATCTGCGCACTGAGACGTCGAATCGTAAAGATTTTTCTGCGGCAAAACACAGGTGCTTTTTCTTGACTTTCCTGCACATCGGAAACCAAAGTTTTGCCGTAGTTCGTCACTCCGGTCTAGACATTGTGCGTTTGTGTCGCAAAAATGAGCATTGTCGATGACATGTCCGTTCTCACATTGAAAGATCTCTCCCAGACATTTTCCACAAAGAGACGAAATGCAGACCCATTTGGTTGATAAGCTCAGATGATGGAAGGACGGGTTGGTCATGTGGCAGGTTGTGGTGTTTTCATTCGAATATTGCAGCAAAAACATTTTACTTTCGTTTGTTGAACATGCATTGATTATAACCTCGCAATTTTCGCACAAAACTTTAATTGCTTTGCATGGTTCGTCACTGTGGCTTGTGTTGCAATCATCTCTTGCATCACCGATCCAAATGTTGGGAATGCACTTTCCAGATGTGCAATTGTCGTTACCTGGAATGCATCCACACTTATGACCCTGGGACGCACAACATACAAACTCGTCATGTCCACCTGTCATGTCTACTTTTCCATCATTTACTTTCCATCTTTCAACACACTCATCATTTCTACAATAAAGTGTTGTGTTTAAGCAAAACTTTTCATCCGACCAATCACTACATGATCTGACCCTATTGCATATCTCCGATTGAGGCATGCATCCCCACCTCCCTATACAGCCATCATTAGACTGGTAACATTCACATTCAAACGGTTTATCACTTGGACACCGACATCCGATCTCATCCGACCAATCACCACATTCGTTGTTCCCGTTGCATACCTCCGATTGTGCCATGCATCCCTGCCTCACTGTACAACCATCATCAGACTGGTAGCAATCACATTCAAACGGTTTATAACTTGGACACCGACATCCGATCTCATCCGACCAATCACCACATGAGTTGTAACCATCGCATATAAACGATGACGGCACATCACACGTTGGTGAAGGTTTCCTATCTGCGAAATTAACATTTTTCAAAGTATTGACAAAAAACACATAAAAATAATTCAATTTAAAAGTGTTGGTTAAAATGATATACGAAAGAAGGAAAAATTCTAAGGAAATAAAAACTAACAGATGCTTTTATTTTTTATGCTTCATCCAAACAATGGCCTACTATAAATAATGTATGAGGTAAGTCCAGGCCCGTAGCCAGGTTTTAAGGTTTGGGGGAAAATACATTTTTGGGGGGCAAGATTTTTGTGTTTATTATTTGTTTAAAACAAATTTTTTTGGGAACAACAAAATTTGGGGAGGCACAAAAATTTGGGGGAGGCACTGTCCCCGAATACACCCCCCGTGCTACAGGCCTGGGAAAGTCAACCAAAAATATGTTTTATTCTACAGAAAATTTTTATAACTCAAATATTAAATAATTTTTAATGTAAACAAAGTCACGGCGAACACGGATATAAACGATGATGACACAAAACACCTTCGTGAAGGTTTGAAACTTGCGAAATGAATTTTTTTTCAAAATATCAATGAAATGCACATAAAATGAGTCAGGTAAAAAATGTTGATTAAAATGAAATGTGAAAGAACAAAAAATTCTAAGGAAATAAAAAAACAAGGCTGCGGAGCCGTCATGAAAATGACACAGCTCCGGCTTCGGAGCTCTTCTTTTCATAAACATGGCTCCAGCTCCGGAGCTCTCTTTTTTTCACAGCATGGCTCCGGCTCCAGCTCCGGCTTCTGTTCATTTTTACACATTAATATTTTTAATTCTTTTGGTGTGCCTCAAGTGGAATGGAAAATGCAATATATCAGGTAAGCAAAACTAAAAGAACATGCCACACATATTTGAGTAGGTTAATCTGGTAGTTTTTACAATCACCTCTCTTACCATGAGAAAATCAGCGAAACACAGCAATCACGGTTTTGCTGATTCAGAGAACAGAGTTACTAGCGGAAACGTACTTCAGTTACTCAAGGTAACGGTAATATAAACAAATTCTGGAAAGGCAGTCGCAGGTTTGCTGTTAATGCCTATGGTGACCTTTTTGTTATTTCTTGAGAACGGAATCACGAAAATGGCTGTTTGGAAAACTACTGTACATTCGTGTCCGAGCATTTTGACACAGTTCAGACCCAATCGACTAAGTGTTTTGTACTCGTTGCATACTTTGCTTGCTGCAGTATTGGTGATTCCAGCTAACAATTCTCCCCGGGAAAACCTTGAAAAGAGCGCAAAACACACAGTTGATTACCTCTCTCGTGTTTTCTTTCCAACGTGCACGCATTTGCATTAACACAAATGCCAATCCCTTTGCTTAAAGAAATAGTAGCCTATGGCGTCTAGGAAGAAAGTCACATTTGTTTTTTTTAATAGCTGAACACTCCTGATTTCTTATCTTTTGCACTCTTAACAAGCAGTGATGAATGACAAAGTAAAGCACATTTCAATCTGCAAGCTTAGGAGAAAGTAAGACTTGTTACTGTGCTGAAAGCATAAATTTGTTTTCACAGATGAAAATCTGAAGAAAAGTTCACATTTGTTTACGTTGCATTTTGGTGTTCTCCTGAAAATGTACTGCCCTGCAAAGCAATGCTAGTTCTCTACGAATCAGTTATAACTTTCATGTTATGCTGCTGCTAGTAAAGTACTGGTTCCTCGCGAACTTTGCAAGTAATCTAATAAACCTAATGTTCTCGAATAATCTTACAATGACGTGCCGTGCATTTCACGCTTAGGTCTGCACTGGTATCATATCTGAATCATACTCGTTGCTAACAGCATGATTGCACAGTTACAGAAGCTATGGATATTACATACCTACTCATTATAGTCTAATACAGAGGTTCCTAACCTGGGGTACATTTGCCTATCTGAAGGGGTACATTTAAGGTTATCAATAGAAGATAAATATGTGTTTGCATATCATTTATTTCCAAATATTTATACATATATCAGTTAATATCATTATCAAAAGTTATTATATGCTTATTGTTAAATATATCTGTTGAATAATCATGATAAAATATTTTGTGATAAGAAATTTTAGGGGTACATGTTCATATGTCGAAATTCTGAAGGGGCACATACTTATCTGTTGAAATGCTGAAGGGATACATGTACATGGTAAGAGAAAGGTTGGGAACCCCTGGATTAGTACTAGTTCTTTTAAGATCGCTACATTACTACACACCCGATTTGATCATTCTGACTAGAAAGTAAGATGTTGTGGTAGTTTAGGCTTTTCTTATTTTTACAAGTAACAACACGCTTATCCAGCTACGATGCCACAGCCTTAGCAACGATTAAACCAAGGGAACATCAATGACTCGCAGATCCATTGTTGCAGTCTGGTGTTGTAACTCATAATAACAATCGCGTTTGGTTGTGCTATAAAGAGCACTGTTTTAGGTATAGTAAGTCTAGTTTTCAATCAATTTGGAAAAACCATTAGTATCTAGGAAGGGACCCGGAGCCGGAGCTGCTACTTAAATGGCTATAGCTCTAGTTCCAGTCCTAAATTTAAACTAAGTTCCAGCTCCGCCTCCTGATTTTTAATCTGAGCTCCGGCTCCAGGAAAAACGCCTAGCTCCGGCGCTCCGGCTCCGCAACCTTGTAAAAATCAACACACAGTGTTATTTTTGAAGTTTCAGCCAAAAACTGCATTACTAGCTTGGTTTTAATTGAATTATTCCGAATATGAAGTCAGCATTTCCCGTCATGACATGTTTTCAAGAAATAAAGATTCTTAAAGCTAAACCGTTCGAGAACTGACGTCTACGATATAAAGCATTAGTACTCTCAGGGCCTTGAAAGTTGGAAAAGATCTGGAAATCCTGGCCTAGGGACTAAATATTGGATCGGACAATGAACGTTGTACACGTAAAGGCTTGTCCAAGTTTAAAATACATACAAACGGCAAAAACTCAACGTTCAACATGGAAAATCAAACCCACCAGTTGCTTCAACTCCTCCTTCTTTAAACGACAAAAATGACACAAGTAGCACGAGAATCAATGATGTCAGATGCTTCGCAAACATTTTCGTTGGCATGGCAAAAATAAGATGCGCTTTTCCTTCACTACAACAATAATTTATTTTAGTCCATAACAAGTGCTTTAAAGGTATTTTTTGAAAAAATGTCTGCAAATGTCAATTGTTATCCAAAATCTAATTTCGTTTAAAACTAAAACCACATCATTTTTCAGACCGCACAATTTCCTATCGGAAGGGTCGCTGGGACAGCTGCTCGCGGGAAACTCAAAACACTTCACTGTTTCCTGTGATAACCTCTAATAGTTTTGCTGGATCCACACTAAGGCCAGGACAAGCCAGGCCGCTTTCTTGTGGGTGCAGCCAGCAGGACTTGCCTCGTACCTGGGACCTCTCTAATCGGAGAAGTGGCTCGACGTTAAGGTTTTTACAAATTTCACAGCTGCAAATTTGTCGCGAAGTGTCACGCAGGCCAGTCACCAGGATTTCGCAGCAGGGGGGCCAAAAATCACAATAGGGAACATTTTTTAAATACAACGTTGGATGTATACAGCAACCGGGAAGTAAAACATGAAATGGGTGCACTTTAAATAGGGGCCCAGGCATCCCCGCCCCCCACGGCGGAGACGGCCCTGGTGTCACGCTGTGAACTCTTCGCAAAAATCCCATCTCTATATTTAATCAGCAGACTGAGAGTGCGTGATCCAACGTCTTTCAACACCCTCCCCATTTGGAAGTTTACCTTACAGTGAAACTGTGCTGCCGGCGCAGGGCCAGATTAAGGTGGGGGCCACGGGGGCAATTGCCCGGGCCCTCCGCTCCAAGAGGACCCCAAGTGATGACATTTATTTGTTGTAAATAAAATATTCGGGTGAAAAATTGTTGTGTTTCACAATAGATACAAGAATACAACTCTATATTCCGATATTGCGTTGAGTACCATAATGATTTTTCTGCAAGTTTGACTTTCTGCCAGTTTTAGTAATCACTACTGAATATAAATATTTTTGGTTTTGTTCAATGCAAATATATTTGAATTTTGCTTGTAACTTTTCCTGAAAATTGTTCTTTTGGTGTGGGTTTATCTACTCGTGCATCACGCCTACTACTACTGCACAAATGTCCCGAAAAAGATACTATTTGCGTGCTGAAGCAGCAAGCTACAGTAGTTCTGCTGTAGTTGCTGTTTAGTGTCAATGATTCCGTAACTTCTTGTGCCGTCTGGAGATAGCCGCAGCCGAACTGCGCCCTTTGTTTCGTCATGGGTAACGTATGGTGAAGCGAGATTTTTGTTTTTATTATATTTTTAAAACAAATTTTTCTGGGAACAAGAAAATTTGGGGGGCACTGTCCCCGAATGCCCCCCGTGGCTACGGGCCTGTGGTGAAACCGCACTTTTCTTCTGATGGCTACTATCCTTGCGTTACATCATAAACATGTCAAGCTAGTCAAGCCATTTACACCACATGTTATTGCGCGTTCCGTCAGAAAAGGTTTTTGATCAGCCGATTTGTAGAACGAAAGAGCAGAAAGCGAGATTGCAGTGTTTAGCTAACGCGATGCCGAAATCTGTAATGCCATCAGCAACAAAAAGCGCAAAGGACAAAAAGTGCAAGAATCGGCAGTGTTAGCTAAAACGCCGCGATTGAAAGTTTTTTGCCAGAAAAACTTTCAAGCAGCAGTGTTAAAGCAGTGGCGTTAATCAGAGCACCTGAAAATGTAGGTGAAAATAACGGCATAAGTTTCGAAGCATCTTTCACACTTAGACTGGCTGGCCATATTGACATGTTATTTTTCTGGTGTTTTCGTTTGTAATCTCTGGTTTCTGCTGATTGTTCGGGTGAATGTTGTTTCTTGTCGAGTCGCTCTCTAGCCTGTGGAAATATTTTTTCTTAGTAAGGATACACTGTAGCGTTTATATCATAAACTCTCTTCTCGCAGCTAACTGCATAGGCGTAGCCAGGGGGGGGAAAGGGCCATGCCCCCCCCCAATTTTTAGAAAATATGGTCATTTTGTGCTTTGAGAGGCGTTTTTCCAAACAAAATAGGGTTATTCGCCTACAATCAAACAGTTTGGCCCCCCCAAGATTTTCGGGCTGGCTACGCCACTGGCTAACTGTATGTGCAGTTGGGCACCGTATTTATTCGATTGTAAGCCGCGGCTTATAAAGTTTTATCACCATTTCATGCGGCTTACAATCAAGGGCGGCTTACATTTTTTTACTTTATCGAAAAGTATAGTTGACGCCAGTGGCGCAGCCAGGAATTTTGTTCGGGAGGGGCCAGTCACTGATGTCATCAGAGTTGAATCTTTAGCTATTTTGCACAAAGATCATTTCGATGCTATACAGCTAAATTTCTGGTCTATCACAACAGGATGTGGCGTAAAGCATCTTCTACTAGTCAGCATCAACAAATATTGACAAGCAAATGTTTTCTTTAGTAGTGATCATTGTTAACCAGGTGTTGACTAAACAGTTTTCAATGAACGCTATAGGAGTAATTGTAATTATTAGGGCAACCAATTTTTTGACCTAAAACTTAAAATTTTGACTTTATTATCAATTTCCTGTGTTTGCGATTGGAACGCAGCATACAAAGCATATATTTTGTAAGTCACATCGATAGGTCTAAAAATCTTTTTTCTGTTGAAATGAAACAAAAAGCAAGAGTGTGAAAGAAAGACCCACCAAAACTAGAGGTATATAAAAAAACAGTAGACAAAAATCAATCCAAAAGCACAAGAGACTTATCCAGTGTCAATAAATCACCTGAAGTCATTGAAAAGGTTCTACATCAGGGGTCGGCAACATGTAGCTAACTGTGTACTGACTCAAGGTTTCAAAACATTCAGTGTGCCAATATCATACGTTTTTTATACATTTCAAGGCCAATATATCTCTGTATGGATCATAACAAAAGTGATATGTAAAATTTTGAGCTCCCGCGTTTCATTGAAAATTGCTTGGCGTGCCAAGTGTGGCACGCGTGCCGTAGGTTCTCGACCTTTGTTCTACACTGTTATCAGTCCCATCGCCACGGGGGTGCTTTGGTGGGTTAAGCCTCCCCAAACAAAGCTTCAAGAATCCCAAATCGAAATAACAAACACTATAAATCAAGTGTTTTTGTCAAATTTTAGGATGTCAAGCGCCCCTGCACAACCGTAAAGCCCCCCCCTATTGAAGGTTTTCTGGCGACGTTTATGATTGTTATATTTCACAGGGGCGGATCCAGGGGGCCGATTGCCCCCTAAAGCCTACGAAAGTAGCCTCATTCACATGATTTTTGTACAATTCCGAAAACAACATTCGAGATATAAGGCCATTTCATCGCCTATTGTTTTGTCGCAACTGTTTTGTGAAGCATACTTCATCTCTCTTGCAGTAACGAAGCTGTTGTGAGACTTGACTAACTAATATTACTGAAATAGCCCCCTCCTAAACTTACTGGCTGGATTCGCCCCTGATGCTTCAATATCTACCACGCCTAGCGTACTTGTCTTTGAATCGTCCAGTAGTGGGCAGTGCAACATTATTCTGTCAGAAGTCGCAAAAAATGCAGTATTATGTCAGAGTTTCAACTAAACTTGCAAAAGTGCGTCAATATCTGTTGTAGTAGCTTATAATAAAATGTCGATAATGAGAAAAAACTATGCTCCAAGAAATTTTGACCTAACGATAAATCTTGACCTAATGATAATTTTGACTTCTTTTGACCTAATAACTTTGGAGTCGCTCATGTTATCAGTGTGAAATTTGGTTTGTGGACGTTTTATAAACCTTCAAAAAAGCAGCAAATTTTTGACTTTTGGTTGCTAATTATGATTATAGTAATGATCAAGTGAAGCAACATTCACACAAAGTCGCCACAGCTGATTGGCGACGAGCAAGTGTTTGCTTGCTAATGATTTTTAATTTGCTCTGAAATTGTAAGAAGTCTGATATGACAGAGTGTGTGTGCTGCACTGACAGTGACTTGAGTGCATTTCAACTCAAACTTGAGACTCCTAGTATATCACTAGTGGTGTAACTGACCGGGGCAAGGAGGTGAGCCGTCACAGGAAGGATTATGATAAACAGAACGCAGCTGTAGTGGTGTAAGCATCATTTACTAGGGGAAACGAACGAGTAGGCGAATGTCGCAAATGCATCTCACAGGCTTAGGTAACCTATGTTCAAGTGCGGTTGACAATCACGGACAGCTTACATTAATTGTTAACACCATTTCGTGCGGCTTACAATCAAAGGCGGGTGCTAATCGAGTCAATACGGCAGGCACATAATCGACTATTGGAAAAAGCAAACGAGAACGTTGCCAATCAGCAAAAACATAAATTTTACAAACGATGACGTCATTGAAATACGTCATAGCGGCCCTCCAGTGAAAATTTCCCCGGGACCCCTACCCTTTCATCCGACTCTGTGGCGTCCTGCTTGGATCTTGAGGCCCTAGGTTTAAGCCTACATAGGTCATTGGTAAATCCGGCCCTGTTGGTCATAGGCCTGAGAGACACGACGCTTTGCACATTATCCGATGTATGCGATCTTCTACAATCAATGGAAAAGAGGATTTCCGAATGCATTTCAATAATCATGGACCGCTTACCTTTTCGCACCTTGTCAGCAGTAGCGGAACTAACGAAGGGGCAGAGGGGCGAATTGCCCCCCTGGAAAGCTAAATGTACATAGGTCACAAGAAACTTATGAGCCCCCCTTAGCTTATATTCCGGTTTTAGTATTCTTTTGGTTTCCAGTAGGTTGTTGTTTTTTCGCGTTTTTGGTGCATTTTCCGATGATTTAGGGTTTTAGCCTAGCTATCTACAGCCGGATTCATTATTTCTCATGTTTGTTCTAATGTTGGTTGGTGGGTCCTTTTCAGCTGCGTTTTCACCCCTGGTTCAAACTTCTAGTTGCGCCAATGCTTGCCAGCTTTCGGCTTTCAGCGATTTATTGACGCTCCTACTCGTTAATGTAAGATGTTTGTTTGTACTTTAGCAAGTATACCTTCCGCTGTTCCCTCCCATGGTATTTTAGGCCCTATCAGAAACTTCAATCATAATCCCATTTTTATTTAATTTAATTTTTCACGTCAGCGTTGCACATTTTCTGAACGTTTCATTGTATGGAGTTATGCCAAAATAATTTTTAATATGGTCCCCTGCCCGATTCCTGCTAGTTTTTTCAGATTCTTCAATAAATGCGTTCCTTATGCTTTACGACACAATCAAAATGTTCAAATTCCATTTTTTAAAAAATCCTTGTCCTAGCTTTTTACTCCCCAGAGCTTCCAGCTTGTGGAATTCTCTCCCACTCGCAATCAAATCTTCAGCCAGCCGCATCTTTTCATGGATCGCCTAAATCCCACTAGAACTTGTCAAAAACCAATACCCATCACCTGATAGGAATCAATCCCCACCTGATGTCTGCACGGTGTATGCTTCGCTTCGACCACAACCCGTTGAATATCACCAAAAACAAGTGTCGTGTTTGTGCATGCGGCGATATAAAGACCGAACTACACCTATTCTTTCACTGCAACGATAATTCATTGCACGGGTCGTACACCACTTTATATCAATATCCATGAAATTTTGACCAAATGCGGACTTGCTGAACGATTTGAACGTTTGTGCCCCTTGGTTAATGCGTTTGTTTTTATGTGGTTTACCTGATGCGGTGACCCTATTTCAGTTGCTGTTTTTGAAGCTGTTGACGAATTTCTGAAACCTTGTGAACGCTTCTGGTTGTACTCTGTAATGGTCTGCGTTTTTATGCTTTCTGTAATTTTCTTGTGTTGTGTTTTTGTTTAAACTCGACGTGAAACTACAAAATTGCATCAGTCAGGCTAGCACCTGCAGCAAGGTTGTCGTTAAATAAATAAATAGATAGAAAATCGACGATTTACAAAAAGTATCTAAGTAATGCGAGTATTCGGGAAGTATTCAAAAAAAAAACTTTAACCTGTTGCTGAAAAGAATCTCGGGAACACACCATCAAAACCACGGCAAGAAATCACGCTGCAGGGACCGCATATTCAGCACTAATAAAAAGCTTCAAGAAAAAACAAAAAATTCCAAGCCGCAAAATTTCTCTCTTCATCACAATTAGAGAAGCTACAAAGCAAGCTTGACTACACAGAGCGGCCTCTACACCGCTTTCGCATAAGCAACCTGTTTGCAGTCAAGCTATGTTATCCCTCCGTTATATCCAGAAAGTAACATGCCCCAAAAAATCAACAGCAAGCAAAGGGCTTTGCAAACGTTCACGAAATTGCTTAAATGTTTTCAATGTGTCATTGATTTTTTGCTTTATTCAACCAGCGCGGTGCTGAACGATTGATAGCGGTCAAGCGACGCGTCTTCCTGTTCTGTGAACAGCTCAAACACTTCGTCTTCCTCGTCATCACGTAACTGCGTGTCAGACAGCAACGAAAACAACTGTCGAAAACAGATCTTTCAAACGTGTTTAAGCCATGTGCGCGGGTGTACAAGATCGTTCACCGGATTCAGCATAATAATTACCTGAAGATCATTTCCTTGTCGCACGCGTTACTGAAAGATTCAGTCACCTAAACCAGTGCTTCTCAACCGTTTTTGGCCAATGGACCATCTTTTAAAAAAATATCCGTTGGGCTACTTTGCTATGCTGACATCTCACTTACAGCTAGTTGAAACTGTACTGGAAATAGGTAAATGAACTGAAAGGTATGTTTAATCTTAGTCCTGGAACACTCTGTGTACCACTAGAAATTCCAGGTGGACCACCTGGATCACGTTGAGAATCACTGACCTAAACCAAATACGTTACATATAAAAATCAGCGCCGAAGCATCAAACAGCTGGTTTTCACTTGAAACCTTCGCAAGGGCTTTGCAAGCGTCATTACCAGTGGTGTTTCGACTGCGGACAAATGACATCATCATTTGACAACGGTGCTGCGGCTTCCCACTCACAATATCACTGCGTTTTTACTGGTGCTTAAGAAGTGTGATTTTAGGCTCAGAAAGGTTGTTCACAGGCGTGTAGCCAGAAATTTTCATAGGAGGGGCAAACAACAACCGGGTCTCAACCTTTAAATATAAAGATTTAATGCTCATTATTTTTAAACCTTCATCCATAAAATGTGCATAAAAGTTTACACTACAGTTGCAGTACAATAAACTATTCAGTTTTTCCATGCTAAAATTTTCAGGCAACAATTCGTAAGTCATTCCTTGTCTCTCAAACAATTCGTAAGTCATTCCTTGCCTCTCAAACAATTCGTAAGTCATTCCTTGTCTCTCAAAGTGTAAACTTTTTTACCGAATTACTCCATTTCACTGTACCGCCCGAACTAACTAGAGTTGGCATGCTAGACTTTTTCCGCTGCACGTTACGGTCTGTTGCAAACCACGTGATCTTCTGAGACAGAAACCACGCTAAACGCGGAGAGTATTTTTTGTCAATCAGAGGTGCCGAATGGCCGTTGCGATCTGTGTTCGTTGAACAGTGTTGTAGCTGTGTTTAGTGGAGGAGTTGCAATTGTGTTCAATTTTTGTAATCTTGAGTTTTGATCTTAGCAACAGTGCGTAATTTTTTCTTTTTGTTTCATATGTCAACTTTTGCGCAGGACTGAAGATGTGTAACACACGAAACTAGTTTCCTTACGCAATAAATTGCGATCGATTCGCTTGGTGTAGGTCACTGCTGTGGCTTTACAAATATTTCTTTCAGCAGATTACTACTTGTCCCATTAGCAAAAGGTTTGTGAAAGCATTAATAATTGGTTTCAATTACTTTATCCGAATTTATCCTGGCTGCAATATTGCGTTCTGCTGCTTTGTGCATATAACAGTGGTGGGCAAACTGCGGCTAGGGAGCCGCCGACATGTTTAGAATGGCTCTTCTAGCTGAGCTGAATAGCAATATCTCAAATTGATAGGGAGTTGTCGCCTCATACGTAATGTTTATTTGATTTATCAATGTGTTTACACGAATTCGTAAGCTTAGTTGCTAAGGAGTCTTTGCAATTTGATGTAGGTCATTTTATGTTAAAATTGCATTCTTTACTATATTTGTATTACACTACAAACTGATTTTGCAACTCGCTGGTGTTTGTGGTTATCTGCTAATGACTCTTCTGTTGAAAAAGTTTGCCCACTCCTGGTATATGACTTCGAAACATCTTGCGTAAGTGGTTCGTGACTACAGTTTTAACTCTACCCACACATGTCCTGTAACATCATAGAATTTTGTACTGATTTTATGTAATGATTCAGAAGTAATGCTTTCTGGTAGTCCAGCTCTTTGCCTCGTAGGTCAAACATTTCTATCAGAAAAACACTTGAAAGAATTCGCAAATCATATTCATGTGGTGAAAATGATTTTAAACATGAAATAACTTTGGCAAAGAATTTGTTTCGGAGGTAGTCGAAGCTGCCTGTATCGCTCGAATAATTTTTTACATTGATAGCTACTTGAAAAGCTGCGTTTGATTGTTACTGGTAGCTGTAACTCTTCCCGTTACCAGCTCGTCATGCGAGAGAAGTTTTTCAAAAATTAAATTGGTGAAAACAAATCCCAGAAATTCCATGACCAGAGAAAGATTGGGTAACATTGATCTACTTTCAAGTTGAAAGCAGTGGCGGCTCGTATGTAGGCACTGCGGAGCTGCAGCACCCCCTACTTTAACGGTAACTTTCGTTTTTAAGTCAATTATTGTTTTACCTTAATATCTAAATTTTCATTAACAGGAAGAGTTGACAAGGTGTCCTCCCTTTCCAAAACTTTATTCACAAAGCTAAATATTAGACAACTATTTGCTTTTATATGAGAAGACCTGCAAATGACAAAGGTCTGGAGCTGTGAGCGCTTGCACACAGCTGCCAGATGCTTGACAGAAAATATGGCAAGTGTTCGTCTAATTTATGGCAAATTTTTGGCAAAAAAATTTTGCAAATGGCAATATTTTGGCAATATGGATTTTTCATAACAAAATGGCAATTTTTGGCAACATTGATTTCATAGTTTTTTGCCATTCATATGTTTTCCATACTTTTAAATTTTTAAAGTTTGACAATTAAGACAAAGTCTGTTTTATGGAAATAAAGATGCGTTCTCAGTAAGCGAAATATATCCTCTGTTTAGTTTAGATCAGTGATTCTCAAAGTGGGCGGCAGGAGCGTTTTTAAGGGGCAAGGAGGTGAAAAAAACGAAGGGGTGTTAGGGGGAAAAACAGCACAAAAGGGGCGAAAATGCTCAACCACTAATCAATCATTGAGTTATCTTTAGTAGCCTGAAGCAATTTATCCATTAAATGTTTTCTCTGGATCGTCTATGTGCCCGGCTACAGTGTGGATTTTGCCAAAAATTCTGAACGTAGGCCTACTAATATTTGTGTCATATTGCAGTTGCTTAGTTCAGCTATTTAATTTAATGGCTATTTAATACTTTCTTTAAATGAAATTCTTGCATTTATTATCTTGCGTTTGCTTTATCAGGCTTGGGGTGAAAACGACGAAAAAAGGTGGTTAGACTTAAAAAGTTTGAGAAACACTGGTTTAGGTAGACCCTGATCTTGACTGCAAAATGATTCCTTATGATTCATAGTTAAGACCTCAAAGTAGTATTTCAGGTGTACTTGAAAAATTTCAAAATTTTCAGGCCTTGTTGAAAATTTCAAAATATTCAGGTTTGATCGCTATTTGCAGAATCATTACTTTAAATCAAAGGCGCAGCCAGGGGGGGTGCTGAAGGGGCTCAAGCACCCCCCTTAGCGATCAGAATATTGATGGTTATTTCTTAGTTTTTCACCAACATTGTACTGAAGTCGAGATCAGGTGCATTGCAAAATGTTCTTTGGCAGTACCACAGGCGTAGCAACACATTCGTTATCAAACCAAGCGGTTATGAATTTT